>Ga0209749_1000038_pt1 | contig 258984 bp, 237 predicted proteins | sample EPASupsiteSAE347_FD_187267 | JGI IMG/M metagenome (GOLD analysis project Ga0209749, IMG submission 187267) | Bioremediated contaminated groundwater from EPA Superfund site, New Mexico - Sample SAE3-47 (SPAdes) (version 2) | ecosystem: Environmental > Aquatic > Deep subsurface > Groundwater >... | reverse complement strand
TCTGGCGGAATTTCTGAAATCGCCATCTTTCGGTCAGATTTTTGTTTCCCGCACGAAACCCGGCATTACACGGGGAAATCATCATCATCATTCGAAAGCGGAAAAGTTTCTTGTTTTGCAGGGGGAATCAATTATAAGGTTTAGGAAGATAGATGGACAGGCGCCGGGCGCTGGGCGAGAGGCGATAGGGAAAGAAAAAGATATCATTGAATATCGGGTGAAGGGTGAGGAATTTCGGGTGGTGGATATTCCACCGGGATATGTACATTCTATAGAAAATGTCGGCGCTGGTGAATTGGTGACGCTGTTTTGGGCAAATCAGATCTTTGATCCGGAGAAACCTGATACGTATTTTGAAATGGTTTAATGTTTAAATTTTGGAGGTACATTTAGAGATGACAAATTCTGAGCCAAAAGAAGCATTTCCATACAAGGCACCAGATGATTTTATAAAAAAGAAGTATGACTACATCTTTCAACTGAAGAAGCCATTAGATGACAGGTTGCTAAAAGTACTTTTTGACAAACTTACAGCAATGATATTCTTAATTTTTGCCGCGCCAATATTTTTATTTATTAAAATCGCATATGTAATAGAAGGTTGGATAACTCCTGAAAATAAAGGACCGATGTTTTTTAGTTACAATGCAGTCAGTAAAGGAAAAATTTTTCCTAAGTACAAGATTCGATTAATAAAAACAAAATATATAGATCCAATTAGGGCCAAAAAAGGAGACTGGCATGCTTTTTCAGCGGAGTGGACGCCAGACAGTAGGACGCATGTTGGTCATTTTGTTAAAAAATTTTATTTAGATGAGTTGCCGCAATTCTACTGTATCTTAAAAGGGGATATGAGTTTTATCGGCCCTCGTCCTTTAGCAGTGCATCATTATCAGCGTGATTTTGACCAAGGTAATGTTACCAGATATTTGCTTAAAGGTGGATTGTTAGGTCTGGGGCATGTCTTAAAGGGAACACCAGAATTTGGTAGTCCCATATATGAATATGAATACATCGAACAATATCTTAAACTATCTCCACTTGGTTTATTGTGGTTTGATTTGAAAATCATTGGCCGCGGTATTAAGGTAGTTTTAAAAGGAAGAGGACTATAAATAAAAGGGTGAAGAGGGAAAAGAAGAGGATTAGAGGGTTTAGCAGGAACAGACGGTTTAGATGTTTGGACGGTTTAGAGGATTAGGGAAAAAACAGTGGATGGTGGATGGGAAAAAACACAGTTTTAAGTTTTAGGTGTTACGTTTTAGGTGAAAAAACAACCACCCTTGCCGGCGGGGGACAGGGAAGGGGGAAGTCCAGATAAAAGAAATTATTGCTATTCAATGTTATAGGGCAATTGAAAATTTCCGGCTACGATTCTAGGTACAGTAATATCCTCATCTAAAGATTCCCAGCGCAATGCGTAACCATTAAGGCGCAAGGTTACTTCCTTCAATTTTTCTTCCGATGCAGCGGCAAGAAGCTTGAAACGGCTGGCAGGAAAACCAATGATACGACCGTCTGTAAGCTCAACATAAATAGTTCTTTTCTCTGTCCATACTCTTATTGCAGTTGGTTCGACAGATTCATTTTTCATGGCTAAAGTACTCATGAAATTTTTCCTCCAGGAAGTCGCGGTATTCGAAAATTATCCTTTCGATTTGTCGTATGTTTTGCGGTGAAATACCCTTGTTCCGAGCCAATCGGACCGGATCAAGCCAGAATTTACATTCGCCATCCGGCGTTTCAATATGAATATGAGGTGGCTCATTTCCTTCGTCAGAATAAAAATGAAATCTATATGATCCTAATTTCATTACCGTCGGTGTGATTTAAAATAACCTCAATTATTATAAGTGTCAAGCAGAATCAAATACCAACGCTCCGCGCCACCCCCGCCAGCGGGGGACAAGGTGAAAAGACGGTTGGACGGATTGGCAAAAAAAAAAGTGGATGGTGGCTTTCTGTTGGTTCAATCATTCTGATTGAACCTTTTTTATTTGATTCGGCGAGGGAAGGAAAGGCTATAGGTTATGGGGCAGGGGAAAGGGGTAATGCACCGCTCTGGGGTCTTAGGACAGGGAGCAGGGATTAATCCCCATAATTAACATATTGTGAGGATTGATAATCTTTGTAATTGACAAATAATCGCTGTTTTGTTACTTAAAAACTATGGTGTTACCAAGAATTTACGACAATCTAAATTTGCTTCTGAAGCCCAATAAGGTTTTGGTGATTTATGGTTCTCGTCAAACCGGTAAAACTACGCTTCTGAAAAAGTTTTTGTCTGAAAATGAAGGCAATTTCAGATATAAGCTCGATTCTGGTGACGATGTTAATACTCAGATTGTTCTGGGCTCATCCGACTTCAAAAAAATAATTAATTACGCCAAAGGTTATGATCTTATCGCCATTGATGAAGCTCAAAGAATTAAAAATATCGGCATGGGTTTGAAGATTCTGATTGACCAGTTGCCCAATATAAAAATTATAGTTACCGGTTCATCTTCTTTTGAATTAGCCGGACAAATCGGCGAACCGCTGACTGGAAGAAAAATAACTCTGACGCTTTTTCCGCTTTCACAAATCGAGATGGGGCAGCTCTATAATGATCATGATTTAAGAAGCCGTCTGGAAGAGTATTTAATCTTTGGCGGCTATCCTGAAGTGCTGACATCAGAAAGCTCGAATGATAAAAAAAGAATTTTGGAAGAACTGGTCGGTTCTTATCTTCTGAAAGACATTTTGGAATTAGAAAAAGTCAAAAGTTCCAAACTGCTTTTAGACCTTTTACGTCTATTGGCTTTTCAGGTGGGCAGCGAAGTATCGCTTTCAGAATTGGGCAGGCAACTGGGGATTGATAGCAAAACAGTGGCCCGGTATCTGGATTTGTTTGAGAAATCGTTTGTCCTTATCAATCTGCGCGGGTTCAGTCGCAATCGCCGTAAAGAAATTACATCCAAAAGCAAATATTATTTTTTCGATAATGGAATACGTAACGCCATCATCGCTAATTTTAATTCCTTGGAAATTCGCGATGACATTGGAAAGCTCTGGGAAAATTTTCTGATTGTGGAGAGGTTGAAAAAACAGGGATATAATCAGGTTTACTCTAATAATTATTTTTGGCGAACATGGGAGCAAAAAGAGGTTGATTGGGTTGAGGAAAGAGATGGTAAGTTGTTTGGTTATGAATTTAAATGGAAAAGTAAACCACGGAAATCCTGTGCGGCATGGAAAGAGAATTATCCCGACGCCTCTCTGGAAATTATTAATAATGAAAATTATCTTGAGTTTGTAAAATGTGGATGGTGAATGGCATACAATAGACGGGTTAGATGCTTTGGACGGTTTAAGGACAGCCCGTGAAAAACAGTTCTATGTTAAAAACTGGTGGATGGTGAATGGGGAAAGATGGTTTTGAGTTTTGATTGTCGGGTTTTGGGTGAAAAAACGGAAGAAGGAAGAATAAGATTATGAGTAGGGAAACGCATCCTCTAAAACCTTTTGCTATGCTTGTAGGCGATATCCTGCTGATTCTTGTTGCTTTTTATCTGGCGCCATGGTTGCGTTTTGGATATCTTCCTGATTTGTTAACATTTTTTGAGTGGCCGGATTTGTCGGCCCTCTTAACCTGTTTGCTGCTTTTTTACATTTTTGACTTTTATGACACCAATGCACGGTTTGAATTTCTGAGTTGTTTTTTCCGCTTCCTCGCGGCGTTGATCATCGCCAATCTGATCATTATTACGTTGTTCTATATCTTCCATACCCGGCACTTTACGACGATCATTTTGTTTCTCAATGCGTTGCTGATCTTATCATTATGTCTGGGCTGGCGGTTTCTTTTTTACCGGTGGAACCGGAATAACCGGAAAGTTTCACGGGTGCTGATTGTCGGCGCCGGCTGGGCGGGGACGGATCTTTACAAGCTCATCGCCGGCAAGCCTGATTTTGATGTTGTCGGATTTCTGGATGATGATCAGGAAAAATGGAGGATGAATCCAATTCCGGATGCGCCGCAGGTCATCGGAGGGACGGACCTGCTGTTCACAGTGCTCAGGGAACTGAATATTGATTTGATTGTCATTGCGATTACACACGAAATCAAGCAGAGGCTCCAAAAACGGATTGTGGATGCCAAGGTGAGAGGGGTGACGGTGTATGAGATGCCGGCGTTTTGCGAAGTTGTTTTGAAGAAGATTCCCGTCCAGCATATCAGCAACCGCTGGCTTGTCTATGCGCCGCTCTCCGGGGTGCGAAAGACAACTTATAATAATAAAGTAAAAAAGATTATGGATATTATGTTGTCATTAAGCATGTTGACGATTTTGTCGCCGGTGTTGCTGATGGTGGTTATCGCTATCAGGCTGGATTCGCCGGGGCCGGTTTTTTATATCCAGCGTCGCATTGGCTTGCGGGGCCGCCCGTTTAAGCTGCGGAAATTCCGCACGATGAAGGTGGGATTGGATGACCAGCGGGAGCATGCGGGGCAGAAGAATGATCCGCGGATCACGCGGTTGGGGAGGTTTCTGCGCCTGTCGCGTTTGGATGAGCTTCCCCAATTGTGGAATGTGCTCAGAGGCGATATGAGCTTTATCGGCCCCCGGGCGCTGATGGAGGAAGAGGTGGATGAGTTCACGCCGCAGATTCCCTTTTTTTCGCTGCGCCATTCCATTTTACCGGGAGTTACGGGATGGGCCCAGGTGAATTATCCCCATGGCGCGCGTGTGGAAGATGCCCTGGCGAAGCTGGAGTATGACTTTTTCTATATCAAAAACCTCTCGCCGTTGCTGGATATGATTATCCTTGCCCGGACGGTGAGGACGGTGCTCTTCGGGAAAGGGGCGAGATAGGGGGAGGGGAGAAAAAACAGTTTTACGTTTTAGGTGTTACGTTTTAAGTGAAAAACAACCACCCCGACAGCGGGTTAGATGGGTTAGGGATGTAGGGCGGGTTTTTAAACCCGCTTTTTTATGAGCTGGTAGATGGCCAGAACCGGTTCACGGATGTCTTTTTTCCTCAGCGCGTCTTCCGGCATATAAATGCCGTGGCGGCAGGCCATCGTCCTGAGAAATTTGTTGGCCTGATCGCTGACAACCGGATCCACGCCAAAACGAAGAAGTTGTAGTTTGTTCAATAATGCGTTTTCTTCGCCATTCTTCGTTGTGATCAGGGCGCGCTCAATCAGATTGTCAATGTCGAACTGCACGACGCTTCTGAGCACCACGCGGTCTCCGGCATCGTAACGCCCCAGCAGGGAGTCGAATTGCTGGAGGACCCATCCGTCAATGCTTCCCATGTAGCCGGCGGCAATGCCCGCGATCATGATGACAAAATGCATCTGGTCCCAGTGAACGCATTGTTTGATCAGGTCACGGACGATCTGCCTTTCCTCTTCGGTAATCATAATATTTCCGGCAAATCCGTCGCGCTCATCGGAAATGATCTGAGCCAGAAGCAGCAGAAGCATCGCCCCTCCCATGCCCCTCTTTGCCGGAAGGATGGCGCCTTGAGCCTGTTTCAGCAGTTCCGGGAAGCTGGAGCGAATTCTTTCGGTAAGGGGATCCTGCGTACTTCCCCACCGGTAGGCCTGATGCAGATAGAAACCGAAGAGCCCACTGTTCCTGATGCTCATGATGCGGAGCAACTGGTCCACATCGTCGGCTGTCTCGATGCTTAACCGTTCAACCAGATGGTGAGGCAGTTTCGATACGATTTCTTCAATAACGAAACGCCGCTCTTCAGGCGTGAGGCCGGTCCAGTTCAACAGGTAGCCCGTCACGGCCTCGGATTCCAGGCATTCCGCGGGATCGGCGATGATTTCATAAACTTTAACGCGGTTAAACACGAAAATGTCGCTCATGAGTTTTGCTATGTACGCGCTGACGATTTCAAAACGCGGATCATGATCAACGCCCAGGGTCCAGATATAAGCAATCAAGCTCTTGTTGACTTTTGTCAGAACCTTTAAAAGCATTTTGTAATCGTTTCGAAATACTTTGGGGGTATTGATCAGGTCGTAGAGAAGTGTTCTTAACAAAAGCCATTCGCTCACATCCACAACATGCCTGCCGTTCAGGTGTCCCGTGCGCAGCAGTTCTTTCAACTGATGATGATCGATGTTGTCATTGCGCAGTATTTCGATCAGGTTGCTGTAATTGATGTTATCCCGAACCAGGGAGGTGTTCAAATTCCGGACGTTGTTCCATAATTGTTCACAGTAAACCCCTGTTTTTTTCTCGTACCGGGAGTCTTTTAGAACGTTGAGCCTTTCCAGAAAGGTCTCTTGGGAGGAATAGCTTAAGAGCATCATAAAATCATCAACAAGCTCCGGATTGTTTTGTCCTGTCGCGCACTCCATCATGCGGCAGCACTGTTCTTCTCCGCTTGCCGGGGGCATGCTGAAAAGCTGATGCACACAAGGCTTCTCGGAGGAATCGTCATAGCTCAAATAGCGATGCCAGGTTTTCATCGCGGCCAGATAAATGGTTTCTTTGTGGTCATGGTCTTTCCCCGATGACTGGAGGATGGCGAGCATGATCGCGTATCCAATGTTTAAATAAATAGCGGGCTTCCAGGCGCTCTGATCGATTAGAGGATGAATATTTATGACGATTTCTTTGTCTGCAAAGGCAACGATGTCCGTCCGGGATTTGTCGCCGACGGTAATTCTGTATTTTTGCATCCACAGATAATCCACGTAGCGAAAGGCGTAATTTTTCACAATCTTGTGAATAAAATCTGCAACCTCTTCCAGAAATGCAGGGCTGACCAGCGGAGACGCGGAGGCTTCTGAAACATCGATCTGCAGACGATAGCTGTCGTTGGCCGCGGAAATGCGGTTGAGCCAGACGCTTGTCGGACGGATGTGATAAATATTGGGCTTGTTGAAAATGTCCAGCGAGGACAATAAAAGTTCGGGGTTGGCCCGATACTCATCGATAACAAGGTTTCGTAATTCGTTTTTTGCCGCCTTCGGGTGTTTGATGGTCAGCGCCGCGTAATGAAAGACCGCTCCGGCAAAAACATCCAGAATGCCGGAATGGACGATGGGAAGCGCTTTGATCTGATCGAAATACGGGATGAATAAATTCCAGTGCGCGTCAATAATAATATTCTTTTCGTCTTTCGTGATCTTTAAAACCGCTTCCCGGCGGCCGCTGATATGCAAAGCAATATTGAAATTTTCACCCGCGGGGCATACCGCCGCCAGCAGCGTCTTGATGTAAACATCATCAAGCGCCATGATGCGGTCGGAGAGGTTGGCATTTTTCTTGAGAAGCGACTGCTGCCGGGGCGAAGTTAACAGGACAAAAACATCCTCATCCGCGTTTTTGCAAAACGAGAAATCGGGGAGGTCAACGCTGTCCGCAACGGCCGGATAAATAATGACGATGGCGGATTTCAAACGCGCGCCGCGAGGGTCTTGTCTCAGAGCAAATGCTTTTTTCATTTGTTAAATATATCGTGAAGTTCGTTTCCCTGTCAATTATTTTCCCCGGAACAACCAGTTGCAGGGCTGAATATCTGATTTGCGGATGTAAAAAAAAAGATGGATTTTTTTTAGAATAAGGGATAGGGGCAATAATCCGATTTCCAAAAAAATACTTTAAAAAGGGGTGTCCAATGAACAGAGCAGAGTTAATCGAAGAAGTGGCAAAGGCAACATGCACCAAGAAAGAGGCTGATGCAGCGGTTAGCGCGACATTAGCGGCAATCCAGAAAGCGCTCAAAAAGGGCGACAGCGTGACATTGGTAGGATTCGGCACCTTCTCTGTCAGTAAGAGAAAGGCTCGCAAAGGCAGAAATCCTCAGACGGGCGAGGCGATCAAAATCGCCGCCAAGAAGGTGCCGGTATTCAAGGCTGGCAAAGGTTTGAAAGACGCAGTGAAATAAGTTGATGGTTGTTTTATAAAAAAGCCGCCTTGTTGTACGACGAGGCGGCTTTTTTTATGCTATTTGTACAGCGCTTCGATCTGATCCTTCAAGTTATCCAGCACCACCTTGCGTTTGAGTTTCATTGTCTGTGTTAATGTGCCATTCTCCAGGCTGAATGGTTCCGGGAGCAGCAGGAACTTTTTCGGAATTTCATAACCGCCGAACTTGCCCTGCAACTGTTTGGTGACGATTTCGCCGATCATATCCACGACATCCTGACGCGCGACCAGCTCTTTAGGATCGGTCGGCAATCCTTTTTCTCTGGCGTATTTCACCAGAACATCAAAATCGGGGACGATAATGCAGATGTTATAAGGACGGTTGACGCCGTAAACGACTGCCTGCTGGACAAAAGTCACCAGACAGATTTCTTCCTGCAGGGCGTTGGGAAAACAGAATTTCCCGTTTTCCAGCTTGTACTGCTCCTTGATGCGGCCGGTGATGAACAGGTATCCGTCCTTGTCCAGCCGTCCACGGTCTCCGGTGCGGAAGCCGCCGTCCGGTGTCATGGCCGCTTTGGTGTCTTCCGGCCGGTTGTGGTAGCCTTTCATGACGTTGGGGCCGTAAACAACAATCTCCCCGTCGGTGGCCCCCTCTTCGACGACGGAGGAATCAATGACGACTTTGACCTTGTCGATGGGTCTGCCGACGCTGCCCAGCCGATAGGCCAGGGATCCGTTCATGGTGATGCCCGGCGTTGTTTCCGTCAAACCGTAGCAATCGTAGATGGGAACGCCGATGTCAAAGAAAAATTTGGCGATTTCGGGATTGGTGGCGGCGCTGCCGGTCATGGAACCGATCAATCTTCCGCCCATGCGCTCTCTGATTTTCGAGAAGACAAGTTTATCCGCCAGCTTCACTTTAATGTTGGTTATAAAATCGGACTGGCCTTTTTCCGCCAGTTCGCGTTTTTTTCTGGCCGCCTCGACGCCCATGACAAACAGGGTTTTGGCCAGTCCCCCTTCCGTATTCATTTTATTCCACAGACCGTCGTAAATCCGGTTAAAAACGGTGGGGACGGCGACAAGAAAGGTGGGACGAATTGCAACAATATCATTGATGATGGTTTTAGCGCTTTCGGCCAGGCCCATCGCGCCGCCCAGACGAAGGATGGCCAGTAACTCGGCGGTCTGGCCGAACGTATGCGCCCAGGGCAGAATCGTCAGCGTAATCACTTCATTTTCGTAAAGTTCCGGATACATCTTGAGACCGGCATGCGCATTGCTGGTAAAATTTCCGTGGGTCAATAAAACACCTTTCGGATTGCCGGTGGTGCCTGATGTGTAGATGAGTTCGGCGACGTCGTCGGCGTTCGGAATCTGAGGGGGAACGGGCCTGGCTGTTCCTCTTTTTTCAAGAGCGGCCATCGAGTTTTCGCCTTCTGACTCAATGACAAAAATATGTTTCAGGGTTGGAATGTCTTTGGGGAAATCTTTGACCTTTTCATAAATTTCCGGCTTCGCGACGAAAAGAACTTTCACCTGGCTGTCCGCGATAATGTATTTCCAGATTTGTGCAAGTTCGGCCTCATACATGGGAACAAAACGGGCTTTCAGCCCCCAGGTGGCGATGGATGCTATGGGCCATTCCAGACGGTTGTTGGCGATGATGCCGACGACGTCACCAGAATTGACGCCCAGTGTGGCCAGGCCGGCGCGTAAATTGTCGATGCGGGTTCCCATTTGTTTGTAGGTTGCCCATTCGTAAACACCGTTTTTGTTCTTGGTGCCGATAGCATTCCTGTCGGCGTGTTTCTCTAAGCTTTCCTTCCACCAGTCAATAAGATTATCCGGTTTGTCGAGTGTAAATGTGTGCATCAGAGCTTCCTCCTTGATTTGATAGACGCGGGAAATTTCTTTCCCTGCGGAATTATCGTAACGAAAAAATCTGTTCGTTTACAAAACGCAGTTGTTTAAGACATTTTGTTTACAAATACAATTAAAACTTGTTCGCACCCCGGTACGCTTCGACAAGATCCGGATTTGCATGAAACCTTGATAGGGCAAAACGCAAAAACGCTTTACATATTATCTTGTAATTATTTCATATTCTTTGTTGACTACCGGTTCTAATTTTGCTAAGGAATTACAGTTTTTTATAGTTTTTTTAAGCTTTGGCGATGGATGATTTCCGGTGATTGATCTGCATACACATTCAATTTTCAGCGACGGCGAACTGATTCCGTCCGAATCGGCTCGGCGGGCCTATGCCGCGGGCTACAAGACGATAGCCATTACCGATCACGCGGATTATTCAAATATCGATTTTATTATTCCGCGGATTATCAAGACTTGTAATAAAATCACGGAGAAGGGAGCCATGCGGGTTCTGCCGGGAGTGGAACTGACGCATGTTGATCCTTCCGATATAGCCTCGCTTGCAGAGGAAGCCAGGAAATTGGGGGCAAAAATCGTTGTTGTTCACGGGGAAACACTAACTGAACCGGTGCCTCCCGGCACCAATCTGGCGGCCATAAAAGCGGATGTCGATATTCTTGCCCATCCGGGCCTGATTACCGAAGAAGAAGTTTGTCTTGCTGCAAAAAAGGGTGTTTTTCTTGAAATTACCACCCGCAGAGGCCATAGTTTCAGCAACGGTCACGTTGCTTTCATGGCCGGAAAATGGAAGGCGCAACTGGTGCTCAATAATGACGCTCATGCGCCGGGTGATTATGTCGGCCGGGAAATGGCGACGAATATTGCGAGAGGAGCAGGATTATCCGACGAAGAAATTGCTGCCATGTTTGAAAATTCTCAAAAGCTGGTACAGAGGGTTTGTGTGTGAAGAGTAGTTTAGGTTCAAGGCCGTTGAAGGTCTGTCTGCTGACTTATCGGGGGAATCCCACCTGCGGCGGGCAGGGTGTTTACATAAAACATTTAAGCAAGGCATTAGCCGATGAAGGCCATCAGGTCGATGTGATATCCGGGCCTCCTTATCCCCATCTGGACGATAATGTCCAACTGATTAAAATGCCCAGTCTCGATCTCTATCATCCGGATCATCTTTTCCATCCGGAAAGAATCAGCGATCTGGCAAATCCGCTGAATATGTATGAGTATTTAAATGTCTGTACGGGCAGTTTTCCGGAGCCTTTTACATTTGGCGAACGGGTTTATTCCTATTTAAGAAAGCACAAAAAAGATTACGACATTGTTCATGACAATCAGTGCATTTCTTACGGCATCGGAAGACTGGCGCAAAAGGTTATGCCGACCATTGTCACGATTCACCATCCGATTACCGTGGACCGGCAGGAAGATTATAAAGTCGCTAAAACATTTCGTCAAAGATTCCGTGTTCATCGCTGGTATTCTTTCATCAACATGCAGTTAAAGGTGGCAAAGCAGTTTTCCCACATTATCACCGTGTCGGAATTCACGAAAAAAGACATTGCCAAAGAATTTTCTCTGGACGAAAACAAATTCCGCGTTGTGCACAACGGCATCAACAATGCGTTCTTTTATCCCAAACAAAACGGCCCGAGGCCGGAAAATTCGCTGATTGTAACCAACAGCGCGGACACGCCTTTGAAGGGTCTGAATTTCCTCTTGGAGGCGGTGGCGGAGATCCGGAAGAAACAGCCGATCACTCTGACGGTTATCGGCCAGCCCAAGAAAAACGGCATCATTGAAAACCTGGTGGCCAAACTGGGTGTTTCCGATATTGTGCATTTTACCGGACGCATTGAAAATGAAGAATTTGCCGATTACTACGCGAAATCAACGATCGCGGTTGTGCCGTCGCTTTATGAAGGATTCGGAATTCCCGCCGCCGAGGCGATGGCCAGCGGCGTACCGCTGATCTCCACTTCAGGCGGCGCTCTGCCGGAAGTGGTGGGCGATGCCGGCGTCATCGTTCCGCCCGCCGATACAAAAGCGCTGGCCAATGCCATTGTGCATTTGCTCAATTCTCCCGAAGAAAGAAAGAAATACGCGCAGGCGGGACTTGCGCGCGTCAATTCGGTTTTCAGTTGGAAGAAGGCTGCCGAGGAAGTAACCGGTGTCTATCGCGAGGCCATCCATGATTACCATTGATTTTCATGAATTGAAACTGCAACCGGGTTCGGCAGTGCTGGACGCAGGATGCGGCAGCGGCAGGCATTTGCGCGGGCTGGCGAAACTGCCGGGGCTAAAAATTTTCGGGATCGACCGGAATGCATCCGATGTGGATGTCGCCGTCAAGACGCTGCGGGAAATGCCGGACGCCCTGTCCCGCGATTTTTCCGTGATGTGCGCCGATATTACTCATATGCCGTTTGACGATGAATCGTTTGACTGTGTGATTTGTTCGGAAGTCCTGGAACATATTCCGGAGCATGAAGCCGCCGTCCAGGAACTGGTTCGCGTTTTAAAACCGAAGGGGACCCTGGTGGTGAGCGTTCCGCGATATTTTTCGGAACGGATCTGCTGGCTGATTTCTCCTGCGTATTCCAAAGACGAAGGTGGACATATCCGCATTTATAAAAAGAAAAAGCTGCAGAAAATGCTGACTCGCCAGGGATTGAAATGCTGGAAGATCAATTACAAGCACGCGCTGCATGCGCCTTACTGGTGGCTGAAATGCCTGGTCGGCACTAAAAATGAAGACAATGTTTTCGTGAAACAATATCATAAATTTCTGGTATGGGATATGTTCTGCAAGCCCAAAGGAGTGCGGTTTCTGGAGGAAGCGTTGAATCCGCTGATTGGTAAGAGCATCGTGTTTTATCTGAAAAAAGGTTGAAAATATGGAATTGAATGTTTCTCTGAGCGAAGCCGCCAAACCTATCGAGATCGAGAAAGTTGCCGAGTTTATTGTCGGCCTTCAAAAAGACAATGGGGAGATTCCCTGGTCGTCAGGGGGTAAGACGGACCCATGGGATCATGTCGAAAGCGCAATGGGGTTGAGCGTCGCCGGTTATCTCAGTCAGGCGGAACGCGCCTATCAGTGGCTGGTTTCAACACAGTTGGAAGACGGCAGCTGGTGGTCGGAAGTTAAAGACGGGGTGATTATCAATTCCACGAAAGAAACGAATTTTGCAGCCTACATTGCCGTGGGGGTTTATCATCACTATCTGATTACGAGCAATGTTGATTTTCTGAAAGCCATGTGGCCTGCGGTGTCGCGCGGCATTCAATTCGTGATGAATATGCAGGCGCCGGACGGCGAAATCTATTGGGCCAGAAACAAAGACGGCGCCATAGACAAGATGGCGCTTTTAACGGGATGCAGTTCGATTTACATGAGCATTAAGTGCGCGCTGGCTATCGCCGGAGTGCTGGGAATCAAGCGTCCCAGCTGGCAAAAGGCCAATGAGCGTCTGGGCGCAACCATTTGCAACCGTCCCGACCTTTTTAATATGATCAAGTCGCGATTTTCCATGGACTGGTATTATCCGATTCTGTGCGGCGCGATGAGCGGCGACGAGGCGAGAAAGCGGATCGATCATTACTGGGATAAATTTGTCGTACCGGACTGGGGGGTGCGTTGCGTCTGCGACCGTCCCTGGGTGACGATGGCTGAAACATCGGAGTTTATCCTGACGCTGGCGGCCATTGACGACGATACCCGGGCCAAAACGATTTTCAGCTGGCTGGGCGACAAACGCTATCCGGACGGTTCCTACTGGATGGGTGTGACCTTTCCCGACACCGTGATTTATCCGGAGGAAAAAACCGGCTGGACGGCGGCGGCGGTCCTTCTGGCCTGGGACGCTTTAAATGATATAACCCCGGCTGCAAAACTATTTCATCATAAGCATTGGGCTTTACGGAATCAGTAAAATATCCCCCGCTTTGCAGGCTTTTCGGATTGAGTTCATGATCACTTTCCGCAGCAAAAGTTGATTCGGTTATTTACATCCATATTTCATAAAGGTACGGCATTGAGAAGAGATTATCGTCCATATTACATGAAACGCTTCTATGAAAAATTTCAAAAGAAGTATGCGCGGTATTTTCTGGCTCCTCAATTTGAATATTTCGGCCGTGGTTTAGTGTTTATGAAACCCTGGCATGTGGAAGTGTTCGGTGAACCGGTTTCATTAGGAGATTATTCAACGGTCATCGCCACACCAGACAGAAAAGTCAGATTTTCCGTCTGGCCGGTATGGAACGGGGCCGGTAAAATTGAAATCGGCCGCGGCTGCCTGATATGTCCCGGCACAAGAATCATGTCCGCCACCTCCATCACGATGGGGGAGGGCTGCATGACGGCCCAGAGCGTCAGTATTTCCGACGCCGACTGGCATGATTTATACGACCGCAGCCTGCCGGTTGGCAGCACGCGGGCGGTGACCATTGGCAACAATGTCTGGCTGGGCGACAGCTCAATCATCTGCAAAGGAGTGACGATTGGCGACAACGCCATTATCGGCGCCGGTTCAATCGTTGTAAAAGATATTCCGGCAAATGCGATTGCCGCCGGAAACCCGGCAAGAGTTATCAAATATCTGGATCCGTCCAAACCGATCCGAACCAGAATGGATTGGCTTTCCGATCCTGCCAAACTGGCCAGGGAATTTGAAATCATTGATCGGGCGATGATGAAAGGCAACACTGTGGCCGGATGGTTCAGATCGGTGCTTTTCCCCCGCAAAGGAGATTAAACATGCGCGTTGCGATTATTGCTGCACCTTATCCATTGGAAGAGTTTCCCTCACCGCCGCTGGGGATTGCTTATGTTGCTGCGGCGTTTGATAAGGCGGGCTGTGAAATTCGCGTTTTTGACTATATCATTTCTTCCTATTCCAAAGAAAAACTGGCCGCTCAACTGGCTGATTTTCAGCCCGACGCCGTGGGAACCGGTTGCGTGACGATGAACTTTTATGACGCGCAGCGGATTATGCGCGATGTCAAAAGCTGCAACCCGGAAATTATCACCATGATGGGCGGCCCGCATGTGTCGTTTATGGCGGAAGAGACGCTCAAAAACTACCCGGAAATCGACGTGGCATTCATCGGTGAAGCGGACGACACCATCGTCGAATTTGCGCCGCTGATTCATGAGAAAACGAAATGGCGCGGCATTCCGGGAATAGCCTACAGGCAGAATGATGAAATTATCCACACTGGCCGCAGGGATTTTATTGCGGACATCGACCATGTTCCGATGCCGTTGCGTCGCCTGCTTTCGGCCTCCCGTTACCGGGCGATGGGATTTCCGGTCAGCATGATTACCGGACGCGGCTGCCCGCACGGCTGTATTTTTTGTCTGGGAAGGAAAATGGTCGGCGCAAAAGTGCGCAGACGTGCCCCTCAACTGGTGCTGGATGAAATAGAAGAAATTCTCGGTCTGGGATATGAACGCATCAATATTGCCGACGACCTGTTTGCTTCAGACACAGACCGCGTCAAAGTCATCTGCAACGGCATTAAGGAACGGAATTTAAAATTCATCTGGTCGGCATTTGCCAGGGTCGATACCGTAACCCCGGAAATGTTCGAAGCCATGGCAGCCGCCGGCTGTGACAGCGTCAGTTTCGGCGTGGAATCGGGAAACCCGGAAATGCTCAAAAGGGTTCGCAAGGGCATCAAACTGGATCAGGTGAAGGTAGCCGTGGCCATGTGCCGGCAATCGGGAATGATCCCGCACGCATCGTTTATGGTGGGACTGCCGGGCGAAACAAAAGAAACTTTACGTCAAACACACGAGTTTGCCGAAGCACTGAAAATCGATTACGGCTATCATTACCTGGCGCCGTTTCCCGGCACAACACTCTGCGAAAAAGTGCAGAACTATGATCTGGAAATCCTCACCAGAGACTGGTCGAAATATGACGCCAACGATGCCATTGTGCGGACATCGGGGCTTTCACCCCAGGACATCCGGGATTTTGTCGCCGTCTATGACAAAGAAGTTAACAGTGACTGGCAGAGAGTGCTGGACAACTATCAGAAAGAAGGCAATTCCGATTACGACAACATGCGCGTGGAAGGCAACAACCGCATGCACATGACATTTGTCATGCTGAAAGGAGACCTGGTGGAAAAACTGGGTGTCATCGATGCGGCATCGTTAAACGGCGGCGGGGATACAGCCCGGCAAATCCTGGCGGAACGCATGAAAAAGGCGGTCTCCTTCGACCCGCGTCAGGTTGGAAATACCGTCAACGATTTTATCAGGCGGGGCTATTTGAAGTTCGATCAGACCGATCAGGGCGGCGCTTGGCGCTGGGCCTGAGACAAACACGTTCTACGTTCCACTTTGAACGTTTTCAAATTCCCAGATAAGCTTTTCTGACATTTTCATTATGCAGCAGTTCAGAGGCTGGCCCTTCCATCGTGATAAGGCCGTTTTCCAGAACATAGGCGCGGTGAGACAGTTTCAGCGCCATGAAGGCGTTTTGTTCCACCAGAAAGATGGTGGTACCTTGCTCTGCGTTAATTTTGGCCAGCATGGAAAAAATCAGTTTGGTCATTAAAGGCGAAAGGCCCAGGGAAGGTTCGTCCAGCAGCAGTAATTTGGGCCGGGCCATCAATGCGCGGGAGATGGCCAGCATTTGCTGTTCTCCGCCGCTCAGGGTTCCGCCCTGCTGATGACGGCGCTGATGCAGAATGGGAAAAAGGCCGTAAACGTATTCAAAATCTTTTTTAATCTCCGCCTGATCGTTGCGCAGAAACGCTCCCATTTCCAGATTCTCCAGTACGCTCAGTTTCGGGAAAATGTGCCTGCCTTCAGGAACCTGGCAAATCCCCAGGGCAACGATTTTATCCGGTTCCGTTCTTTCAATCGGACTGTCATTAAAAAAGATCTGTCCGCTTTGGACGGGTGTGATGCCCGAGATGGACATGAGGGTTGTTGATTTTCCCGCGCCGTTGGACCCGATGAGGGCAACGATTTCACCCGGAGAAACCGTCAGAGATATGCCTTTCAGGGCGCGAATGCCGCCGTAGCGGGTTTCAACATCAATTAACTTCAGCATCGGCTTCCTCTCCCAGATAGGCTTTGATGACGGCCGGGTTGTTACGGATTTCCTGCGGCGTTCCCCGCGCGATTTCTTCACCATAGTCGAGTACAAAGATGTTTTGTGCCAGGTTCATGACCAGTTTCATATCGTGTTCGATGAGCAGGATGGACAGTTCATAATCCCTTTGCAGTTGGGAAATCAGGTTGTCCAGCTCGTTGGTTTCCTGCGGATTCATTCCTGCGGCCGGTTCGTCAAGAAGCAGCAGGACCGGCTCGGTGGCCAGGGCGCGCGCGATTTCCAGACGGCGCTGGGCGCCGTAGGGCAGATTCCTGGCCAGTTCGTTGACCTGTCCGGCCAGTCCCATATATTCAAGAATGCCATAACTTTTCCGGACGATTTCTTTTTCCTCGTTTTGCGTGGCGGACGGACGAAAGATCGCGCCCAGAAGCCCGGAGCTGGTTCGGCCGTGGCGACCGATCATAACGTTTTCCAGAACCGTCATGCCTCCGAAAAGCCTTATATTCTGAAAGGTGCGCGCCACACCGAGTTTTGCAATTTGGTTAATTTTCAAACCGTTAATTATTTTTGGACCGGCTCCGGTAGGATGGAGAATGATCTCACCCGCCGTGGGATGGTAGATGCCGGTCAGGCAATTGAATAATGTAGTTTTGCCTGCGCCGTTGGGACCGATCAGCGCCGCGATTTCCCCTTTTTGAATCTGAAGGCTGACTTTATCCAGAGCACGCAGGCCGCCGAAGTCCATGGTGATCGCTCTTACATCCAGTATGGTTTCCATGATCCGCTTTTCCTTCAGGAATTTTCCCCGGCATCCGGTTGTTGAAATTGGTATTGTCTGCGACGGTCGGCCATCAGGCCGCCGGGACGGAAAATCATCATCAAAATCAGCGCGGCGCCGAACAGGATCATCCGGTAATCGCTGAAGGCCCGAAGGTATTCAGGAAGCAGGATAATGGCAAACGCTGCGATGATGACGCCGGCAATGGAGCCCATGCCACCCAGAACAACAATGGACAGGATCATGGCCGATTCCAGGAAGGTGAAGCTTGCCGGATTGATGAATGTGGTTTTGGCGGCAAAGAGTACACCCGCCATTCCCGCCCATGTTGCGCCCAGTGCAAAAGCGGCCAGTTTGGCTTTGGTCTTGTCGATGCCCATGGCCTGGCAGGCCAGCTCGTCTTCGCGCATGGCGACCCAGGCCCGTCCGATGCGGGAGTTTTGCAGGCGGTAGATGACAAAAACTGTCAGCAGGCACAAGGCAATCAGGATGAAATACATGTAAACCGCCGATTGTTCGGGAGTCAGATTGATGCCGAATAATCCGGGCCGCGGAATGTTGGAGATGCCACTGGGGCCGAAAGAGAAATCGTTCCAGTTTTCCAGAACCAGCCGGAGAATTTCCGCAAAAGCCAGCGTAACAATGGCCAGGTAATCGCCGCGCAGCCGCAAAACCGGCAGGCCCACCAGAATGCCCGCAAAAGCCGCCAGGAGCGCGCCTATCGGCAGCAGCGTCCAGAAGCCGAGACCGAAGTGATAATTGAGCAGGGCGTAGCTGTATGCGCCCACGGCGTAAAAGGCAACGTAGCCCAGATCCAGAAGACCGGCCAGCCCGACTTCGATATTCAACCCCAGGCCGAGCATGACGTAAATCAGGGCGGTGGTCATGATATTTATTTGATAATGGGAAGCGGCAAACGGAAAGACCAGCGCGATTGCGGCGATGATGACAACCGCAGGACGATAGATTTTCGGGTTTTCGATCAGGCGGTGCAGCGTTGATATTTTTTCGGGTGTCATCTCAGTAGATGATTTTTTATTGCGAAGATAGAGCTGCCAGAAAAAAGAGAGAACAAAAGCGGAAAGTCCAATGACGACAAGGTTTACCCAGCGCCAGACGACGATGTTTTCAATGGTGTTGACCTTGATGACCATAATGGGAAACGTCAGCAGGATAAACCACAGGGCGATGTAGGCTGATCGTTTGAGCTCTTCCGTAAATTTCATTAGAAGATCACCATCCTAAACTTTCTGCTGGGAGGAACGTCCCAGGATGCCGTCGGGTTTGAAAATCAAAATCAGGATCAGCAGTGCAAAAGCGAAAACGGATTCATAGTCGCTGGAGATATAACCGGTGCCGAAGCTCTCCGCCAAACCAAGCACCAGGCCGCCCAGCATGGCGCCGGGAATGCTGCCGATGCCGCCCAGCACCGCTGCGGTAAAGGCCTTGATGCCCGCGTTGAAGCCGATATAAAAATTAATCCTTCCAACGTGCGAGGCAATAAGAACGCCGCCGATAGCCGCCAGCGCCGAACCGATAATGAATGTCCGTGATATCACGCGATTGACGTTGACGCCAGTGAGCAGCGCCATTTGCTGATCCTGGGCTGTGGCGCGCATGGCCCTGCCCATTTTGGTGAATTTCAAAAGCAGCGTCAGCGCAATCATGACAACAGCGGAGGTCACGATAATAATAAAGTCGGAGGGGCCGATGAAAGCGCTGATGCTGTCGAGAAAGTCCGATTGAGGCAGCAGGCTGGGGAAGGGGAGAAAATCGGAGGTCTGGGCCAGCATGACGTAATTCTGCAGAAAGATGGACATGCCGATGGCGCTGATGAGCGGCGAGAGGCGCGAAGCCTGACGCAAAGGTTTGTAAGCGATTTTTTCAACGGTGAAGCCGTAAGCGGACGAGTAAAGGACGGCAACAACCGTGGCAAGCATTAAGACGGACAAACCGGTTAATCCCTGCATCGTCAGGATGGATGCGACAATCAGCGCAGTGAACGCGCCGATCATGTAGATTTCACCGTGGGCGAAATTGATGAGTTGGAGGATGCCGTAAACCATCGTGTAGCCCAGGGCAATCAGCGCATAGATGCTGCCGCGCGTGAGTCCTCCCAAAAATAAATCCCAGAAAAAATTCATTACCCACTGCCTATAGGCTATAGCCCCATACCTTATTTGATCTCCACATAAACGCCCTTACGCACCTGATACATGGAAAAGCCGACACCGATGGCGTCGCCTCTGTCGTTAAATTTAATTTTCCCCAACGGTGTGTCCGTGGAGTGGGTCCGAAGCGCGTGATGCAGCGCTTTATATTCAGTGGATTTTGCCCTGGTGATCGCGTTAACCAGAGACAGCATCGCGCTGTAGGCATTCAGATAGAACGCGCCCGGTTCAGTGCCGTAGGCTTTTTTGTGCTCGGCAATCGCGGCGACGGCCAGAGGATTTTTCGTGGTGTCTTTGGGCCCTGACGCGTAAACACCTTCAGCAGCACTGGCCGCAACTTTGACGAAGGTCTGATCTTTCACTCCGTCGTCGGAGATGAAAACGGTTTTCATGCTTCTCTTGCGCATCAACTGCACAACGGAAGAGGCCTCCGGATGATAACCGCCATAAATGACCGCGTCCGCGCCGGAATACTTGATCTTTTGAACAATTGCGGAATAATCCACAGCACCCGGCGTGATGCCTTCGTAAAGAACAACTTTGGTTCCGTTTGATGTTTCGATGAATTTCTTTGCGTATTCCGCGAAGCCTTTGCCATAATCGCCTTTATCATGAATGACGGAAAATTTTTTCAATTTCAGTTTTTGAACGGCAAAATCCACCACCAGTCTGGCCTGAGCGTCATCGGGCGCGATGGTGCGGTGAAAGTTCGGATACTGACGGGAGAGCGTCAATTCGGGGCTGGTTGCCGATGGCGATATCACGATAATTCCCGCATCTTTGTATGTGCGAAGGGCCGCCTTGGTCGCGCCGCTGCAGATATGGCCGATAATGGCATCCGCTTTTACGGAAACCAGTTTCGTGGCGGCATTGGTGGCCAGTTCGGGTTTGCAGGCTTCATCTTCAATCAGCAGCTGCAATTTCTTCCCGTAAATGCCACCCTGCGCGTTCACTTTTTTAACCACCAGCTCGGCCGCCCGAACCGTGGGGATACCGTAAGACGCCAGGTCGCCCGTATGCGCCCCGGCAATACCGATTTTAATGGTTTCAGCGCCAAAGGTTGTGGGGGCTGCAACGAGGGTTATGAAAAAGACGGGGATCAAAATCCATAGAGAAAAAAGTTTGTTATTCATTGTTTTACTCCCTGATAAAATAATGGAAAACTACTACTTGAAAAGGTCTGTTGCGTCAAGACGCAATCAGCAGTATTTTTCAGCATGATGAATGTTTACCGATAGATGCTGTTTGGGTCTTGTCAACTTGATCGATAGTTGATAGTGAATAGTGAATAGTGAATGGTGGATGGTTGATCGATGAAAAAACATTCTTTCTCAAAAAGAGATATGGAACAAATCAAGGCGCTGGGGTTGACGACGTCTGACGTGAATAAGCAGTTGGAAACCTACCGTCGCGGACCGACCTTTCTGAAACTCATTCGCCCCTGTAGTCCGGGCGACGGCATTCGCTCCTTTTCAGCCATCGAACGAAACCGTCTGATTCAACTGTATGATGCCGAAGCCGCTCATTACAAAGTATTGAAATTTGTTCCGGCGTCGGGCGCTGCCAGCCGCATGTTTGCCTCCTGGTTTGCCGCGGCGGAGCAAGGCAGCTTTGGCAATGCCCAGCTTGACCGGTCTTTTTTTGCCGATTTAAGAAAAATGCCGTTTTATCCAATGCTGGAAAAAGACGATGCCGTTCGTCTGATGCTCGGGAAAAGAGACGTTAGGGCCGTGCTGGATTATATCCTCCTGTCAGCCGGTCTTCAGTTCGGTTGGCTGCCGAAGGCGCTGATTCCCTTTCATGCGTATCGGGACGGTGAGGTCAGGACAGCGCTGGAAGAACATCTCGGGGAAGCCGCCGGCTTTATCGCCGGCGACGGGAGAATCTGCCGGCTGCACTTTACGATTTCAGCAGAGCATGCGAAAGCCGTTAAGGCTTTTCTGAAGTCGATGGTTCCCCGATATGAAAAGCGCTGCTGCGTCCGGTTTAAAATTGATTTATCCGTGCAGTCGCCGGAAACGAATATTGTGGCGGTCGATGAAGATGATCTGCCGTTTCGGGATGCCGCCGGCCGTCTGGTTTTTCGACCCGGCGGACATGGCGCTTTGCTGAAAAACCTTCAAAGATTAGACGCCGATATCATCTTTGTTAAAAATATTGATAATATCGCTCCTGACGCGCTTCAACGGAAAATATTGCCTTACAAAAAAATACTGGGCGGTCTGGCGCTGCAATTGCGGCAATCCGTCTTTGCAATATTACGGCGTTTGAAGGAAGATCAGGTCAATTCCCGGGAGCTTAAGGCCATAACCGGCTTTTGCCGGTCTGAACTTCATGTGAGTTTTTCCAAAGGATTTTCAAAGTTGAAGCCCGTGGAAAAACAACAACGGATATTTTTACTGTTGAATCGCCCGCTGCGTGTCTGCGGGATGGTGAAAAACGAAGGGGAACCGGGCGGCGGTCCTTTCCTGGTTCAGGAAAAAGACCAATCGCAGACCTTGCAGATCGTGGAATCCGCTCATGTCAATCACAAACGGGTTTCACAAACAAAAATCTGGTCGCGGTCAACACATTTTAATCCGGTCGATATGGTTTGCTGCACGAAAAATTATCTGGGAGAAAAATTTGAACTGGCCGATTACGTGAATCAGGATGCTTATTTAATCAGTCAAAAAACGGAAAAGGGCCGCCACCTCAAGGCCCAGGAGTTGCCCGGCCTCTGGAACGGCGGCATGGCCTACTGGAACACGGTCTTTGTGGAGCTTCCGCTGGCAGTCTTTAATCCGGTCAAAACCGTTTATGATCTCTTGCGTCCGCAGCACAGAGGCGGGAAGGCTGTTAAATAATCCAGCGTTCGGAATCGTCTTTGGCTATGGCCCTGGATTTTATGGTCATGGATGTGTTTTGATGCTGGCATACAACACGGGCTTCCGTATCAGCCGGTGCATCGGAATAACGAACGCACAACGCGGCGGCGGCGGCCGTTGCCGATTCATCGCCGTATGGGACCAGCACGCACGGCCCGGGAAAATCAACCATATCGCAGACCAGGTCATTCTCCGTAGCAAGTCCAAGCAAGGCTTCGTTGTCGGATTTGTTTCTGCCGACAATAATTTTACCGGCATCTTCGGTGCGAAAATGCCGTCCGTATTTCAGCAGTTCATAATCGCGGATTTGCCGGTCTTCCGAATGAGACATCAGATCGCGCAGGCGGACGGAGAAGATCGGATCCGTCAGCAGACATCCGCCGGCTGGAGGCGGATAATGCTTAATTCCAAATTCTTCCGCCAGACGCATTTGTTCCTTGCGTCCGCGTCCTGAAATAGCCAGCAGTTTTGAGCGGTCAACCTTTCCCTCTCTCTCGGCTTTAACGGGTTCAAGCAGTTGAGCGGAAAGCGGCCGCAAAATGTAGTCGGCGTAACCGGAGTTTTTTGCGACGACATAAAGAGACTGTCTGGTCTGCGACATGGGGCGCTGGCCGAGAACTTCGCCGGTAATAAGAAAGTCGGCGGCGGTTTCTTTCATTTTTCCACCCGCAATTTTCAGCATCAGGGTGTGGCAGTCAATACAGGGATTCATGTTTTTACCGTAACCATACCGCGGAGACTTGAGCATTTGCAGATGTTCGTCTGTGATATCCTCAACGATCAGGGGTAAATGGATCTGATCAGCGGCTGCCTGCGCTTTAACCGCGTTAAAAAAAGGAGTCGTGCAGGTCAGACCTGTAACATCAATGTTTTGATTTTGAACCAATTTGACGGCTAAAATACTGTCGAGACCGCCGGACAAAAGGGCTATTGCTTTCACCATATTCAGAAATCCAATTTAAAGAAAAAAGCGCCGCAGAAAAGCACCCGCAGCGCTGAATGGTTACAGATTGATCATATACAGGGTTCAATACCGGACGATGTTTGCCGACCACACTTCCTGCATCAATCCCCGCAACTCCTGATTAAAGTCAAAATTCACAACGTAGGTAACCTTATCGGTTTTGATCTTGGTGCCGCTGAAACTGAAGTGATAAGGCGGCTGATTTTTATCCAGTCCGGAAAAGGTAAAAGAACCCGGCGCAAAGGCGAAGTGAAAGCCGCGCAGAATTTTTTCCATGTTTTTGCCGGGTTCATCCTGATCGGATACAAAGATAATTTCGTTGCCGGCCTTTTGAAGAATGCTGACAAATTGCGGCGGCAGTTGACGCGAGAAAATAAGCGTTTTTTTATCTCCGCGCTGAACAGCGATATCCGCTTTTATCGATAGATTAAACCCGTCCTGGTTTATGTTGAAAACGCCGATATCGACGTCTTTTTCGGCCGGGATGTTCAGGTAAGACAGCAGGCCATGGGAGAAATCTCTGGCGGATGTTGTGGGTAAAACCGTCACCGGCGGCAGCGAATAAATTTCTTCGGGTTTGCCGACAACGCCTGTTTTTGGAGAAATCTCCGTGATAATGAAGGAATGCCAGCGTGCATAGTTCAGGATGGCCCGGGGCAGCAGGCCGTTGTTCTCATAGACAAATCGCAGTCCCTGGGTTTTCGCGGAAGACGGTTTCGGGTCTTTTTTCGTGATTAGCCAGTCCACGATGACATCCAGCGAGGGCATCGAACCAATAACAACAGGATTTTGCGCTTTCGTCAATTCATAGGTTTTAGAATTTTTGAATATTTTACTCAGCGCGACAATGATGTCGTCTTTCGCGTTCAGTTTAACTAAATGGTGATTTTCCCAGCGGTCGCTGATAATCTTTTTCAGATGACTGTCGGCGCGGTTTTCAAAATCGAGAAATATGGTTGTCCGATCATCCAGTTCCACGACGGGAATGATGGAACAGTCGATGGTCAGTTGCCCGGTTTTGGAGACCGGCAGGTAGTAGTTGCCGCTGGTGAGCATGGTTCCGTTCATCTGCGTGATGATGTGCTTGATGACGGCCAGGCGTGCTTCGGGAGGCAAAATTACGGACTCTTTTGCCTTGATGTCTTTTGTCTCTTGATCCGGAGTCCCCTCCCGGGATGAAACAACCTGATCTGTCGCTTCAATTCTCTCTAACTGTTGCGTTGTTTGTTCCGCCGGTTTTGCCGTCAGGGGGCCTTTGGGCAGACGAATTATGTGGCCTGCGTAAATCTTATTGACGTTCTTAATTGCAGGGTTTAAGGATTGGACCAAAAGCAGTATTTTCTGCGGGTTTTTTGTTATCTTAAGCTCCCGATGAATGATACGAATGAGACTGTCGCCTTGTTTAATCCTATAGGCCAGAGGTTCAGTTGCTCCCGATGAAGGGGCATTGGATGCTGACGGCGCAGTTTGATCCTCCGAGACGCTTTTCCCGGGCAGAACGATTGTCTGCCCCACATGTAATCCGTCCAGATTGGCGATATCGGGATTCAGTTCTTTAATGATCCGGTAATAGCGGGGAATATCTTTCTCTTTGATGCCGGGCATCCTGCGAATAATCGCCGAAAGCGTGTCTCCCGGTTGAACCGTATAGGTATTACGAAGGGATTTATTTTTGGTTACGGCCGTTTTGCTGAACGTCAGTTGCGCAGTATCTTCTTTGGGGGAGATTGCCTGTGAGTAGGATGCCATCGTCGAAAGAATGGCGGCAATCAACGTCAACCATAAAATTTTCCTCATTACCTGTTTCCTCCGCGTGTCGGGAATGTACATAAAGATACGTTTTTATACTTTAACTGTTCTCAAAAGTCAATGGTCATCGGGCATAAAACCGGACCGTGACTATTTTGAGAAGAAAATTAATTTCGGAACGTATCAAAAAGATTAAATAACTTTTTTCATTGCGGCGATAGCAACTTCAATTTGATCATCATCCGGTTCCCGGGTGGTGATTTTTTGCAGGGCGAGTCCCGGCCAGCTTAGAATCTGCGCCAGTTTGAAACGGCTGTATTTTCCGGTAAAGCGGATGGCTTCATAAGAAATACCGGCAATGACCGGCATCAGCAGGATTTTATAGATGACCCGATGCAGAAAATCCGGACGTCCCAGCAGGGAAAAGACCAGAATGGATACGATCATCACAAAAAGAATAAAGCTGGTGCCGCAGCGTGGATGACGGGTGGAGTATTTCTTAACATTTTCAACGGTCAGGTCGCAGCCGTCTTCCCACGCAAAAACGGTTTTATGCTCCGCGCCATGATACATGTACACCCGCCGCATATCCTCCATGAGGAGCGTGGCGGACAGAAAACACAAGAACATGCCCAGGCGGACACAACCTTCCAGAACATTTAAGAGGATCAGGCTGTCAATGTATATTTTGACTTTGGTGAAGAAAAAAGCCGGCACGACGACAAAGAAAAAAATAGCCACGGCAAAACTGATGACAAGGGAAACATACATTTCCCAGCCTTGAGGTTTTTTTTCTTCTTCCGAAAGGGCGACCTCCGCCGAAAACATTAAACACTTCATGCCGATGATCATCATTTCAAACAACGAGATGGTGCCCCGGATAAACATCCAGCCCAGGACTTTATACCGCCTGGTCAGGGGAATATATTCACGTTCCTGAAAAACGATTTCCTTGTCCGGTCTTCTGACCGCCGCGGCGATTTTCGTGCCGTGGCGCATCATGACGCCTTCGAGAATGGCCTGTCCGCCGGCGATGTCATCAGGATTAGGTTTGCAACCCATAGATTTTTTTACCATTGCTCAATATTTTTTCGGCGCTTTCTTATCGTATTTAATGAAGGCTGTCAAATTATCATTTGTGGATAAATGTTTGTTGCATGTTTGATTTCGAATGATATAATGCGCCACATTCATTTTAAGGAGATCAAGGAGGATGCAAAATGGCGCCTATGGATTCATCATCCGCCGCTTTTATTAAAGAGTATCAGGAACGTTTTGAAAAAAAATTGAGGGAAAATGAGATTGATCTTCTGGAGCACTGGAAGGGACAACTCGAAAAAATCGAAAGCTCAAGACCGGACAGTATCTCTTCCGTGCTGCTGCAAGTCCGAAAAATGTCGGAAATGATGGGCAATCGCATCAGGGTGCTGAAAAAGGGGTAAGATGGAAAGTATTGCTGATTTCTTGTTTGAAGCGGGAATGCTCTGCAAGACCCCCCGCAGCGGTTATCAGTTTCTGGGCAGCGGCCGGGAATCGGTTGCGGAGCATGTTTTGCGGACGGTTTTTGTCGGATACGCCCTGTGTAAGCTTAATGATTCGCTGGACGAATTGCGCGTGCTGAAAATGTGTATTCTTCATGATTTGCCGGAAGCGCGCACGGGCGACATGAACTATGTCAATAAAAAATATGTGGAAGTTGATGAAACCGGAGCCGTCAGGGAGTTGACGGAAGGCCTTTTTTTCGGCGACGATATCCGGCGGGCCATTGCAGAGTTTAACGCGAAAGAAACCATGGAATCGCTGATCGCCCGCGACGCCGATCAGATCGCGCTTATCCTGCAGCTTAAGGAGTACGGGGATCTGGGCAATAAATATTCCGATGAATGGATCAGGTACGCCCTGCAGAGGCTTTCCACGGATGAAGGCAAAAAGCTTGCGGACCGCATTATTCAAACGGATTCCTCCCACTGGTGGTTCAAGGAAAAAGACGATTGGTGGATCAATGGAAACCGCCGCTGAACGGATTTGCGGAAATTGTTGAAATGCGGAACAAAACTTTTGTAAAGAAGCGTTAGATGCACTACGCCAGCATTTCGTTATGATCGGGAAGGGAATTGCATGATGAAGAAAACAGTTATTTTGTCTTTTGTTTTGATGATGATTATTCATCTTATGTCGTGCGCCAATAATCTTGGCTCGACGGTTATCTCCAGGCCGGATGAATACACCCATGTTTACGAGGCTAAAGAGAAGATTATTCTCAATGCGATTGCCGGCGTTATTAAAGATAAAAAAAACGGCGACCATGTTTCCATCGATTTGAAGAATAACCGGGTTGATTCGGATTATGTGGTTTCGGACGACTGGAGGACAAAGACCAGCGCCCGGGTTAAGCGGTTGAACTGGAAGGAGTGTGAAGTTTATCTTGCGGTGACGACGGAGAAAAAAACGCAAACAGGCTGGGAAATACGCCGTCTGTTAGGGAAAGAACAGTATGACAGTTTTTTTAGCGTGCTTGAATTGAAGATTTACGAGGAAATGGCCAGGATTCAGTAAATAATGATGTCGAAATGAGGAAATATGGAAGCCAAGAAAAAAGTATCGGGAATGCTGGATGAGTTTAAAAATTTTGCCTTAAAGGGCAATGTTGTTGATCTGGCCATCGGTGTTATTATCGGCGCCGCATTTGGTAAAATTATTGATTCTCTGGTCAAACATATCATTATGCCTCTGGTTAGCTTATTAATGCCCGGAGAACAGGGTTATCTGGCCTGGAAATGGGCGGTGAACGGCAAGGAAATTCCCTATGGACTGTTTATCGGTGAAATCGTTAACTTTTTAATCATTGCATTGGCCTTGTATATTTTTATCGTCAAATTTATCGGGATGATCGTGAAGAGCAAAGAGGAAGAAGCGACGACGCCTCCGCCGCCAACAAGAGATCAGGAGTTGCTTGCGGAAATTCGTGATTTGCTGAAAAAATAAAAAATATTACGCTGCAGCGAAGATTGGCCGATTGCAGGCGTATTGCGGAGATCGAACGGTGTCATCAGCGCCCGGGAGTGCTTCATGAAATGCATGAAGCACTCCCGGGGCGGATCGGTTCTTATTTCTTGTGACCGCGGAAAAATCCCATCAGGAATTCGGTATCCTTGGGGGATAAATCAAATTTGAACACTGCCTTTTCAATCAGCATGTGCAGCGGTTGATTGGTGCTGTCCTCAAGACTTGCGGAAATCCATTTAATTGCTTTCTGAATATTTTCACCTTCCGGTATGACTGTTGCCATAATTTTGAAACCTCCTCGTTAAGTTTGAATAAAATTGCTCCCCGCATCGGGATAAAGAAAAATTTTTCAATAACCATATGTCTTTCATACTACAATATGATATAAAAATTAACTAAATTTTGCATAAATTTGACATTAGCGTTTTAATTGCTATTCTTTGGAGGAAATAAATGACTGATAAAAATAAACGGGAAAGGAGATGAATGATGGCTAAATCAATTAAAGGAACAAAAACAGAAAAAAATCTCTTGGCGTCTTTTGCCGGTGAAGCACAGGCAAGAAACCGTTATACGTTTTTTGCAAGCGTTGCGAAGAAAGAAGGTTATGAACAGATTTCCCGATTCTTCCTGGAAACCGCCGAAAATGAAAAAGAACATGCCAAAGTGTTTTTTAAGTATCTCGAAGGCGGTGAAGTTGAAATTACAGCGGCTTACCCTGCGGGCGTTATCGGCGACACGAAAAGCAATCTGGAGGCTGCCGCTGCCGGTGAAAACATGGAATGGACAATCCTGTATGCTGAAGCTGCCAAAGTAGCCAAAGAGGAAGGATTTTCCGAAGTGGCGCGTTCGTTCGAACAGATTGCCAAAGTAGAAATGTTTCATGAAAACAGATATCGCAGGCTTGCCGCGAATATTGCCGGAAACGAAGTCTTTAAAAAGAAGGGCAAAACCAAATGGCACTGCATCAACTGCGGTTACGTGCATGAAGGGCCTGAGGCGCCCGGGGAATGTCCGGCCTGCCGGCATCCGCAGTCATATTATGAAGTATTGGCTGAAAATTATTAAAATTGCTTTGCCGGTTAACCGGTTTTTCCCAAAAGGCCCGCTGATGGTTTAAGCGGGCCTTTTGCGTCAGGAAAAGCTTCTTGCACAAACGCTTCTTGTGCTTGACAGTGAAAGAAAAATACCCTAGATTGGCGCAGTTTTCCCCAAGAGGAGTCATTGTCTATGTCCACAAAAAAGCAGCGCCGGTCTGAAAATTTTAAGGACCGGCAAAAAAAGAAATCCACCCGCATTGTTTATCTGGTTGCAATTGTCAGCGCTGTCGTTTTAGTGTTGGTTCTTTTCTTTGTTATTTTGTTTAACGCCTTATTTCCGCCCGTTGATATGGAGGCCTTAAAAAAGAAGGAAAAGATCATTGCGGAAATCTATTTTTCCGATTCCCAGGAACGCTTTCTGGTTCCCGAAAAACGCTATATTTATAAAGAAGCAGACGCGGTCGGGCAGGCGAAAGAAGTGGTCAAAGCTCTGCTCGGCGGTTCCAAAACCGGCAAGGTCGATACCTTTCCCGCCAGGGTTGCGCTGAGGGATGTGAAACTGGATAAAGACGGCGTAGCGCAGGTCAGCTTCAGCGCCAATTTGACCAAGTTGCATCCGGGCGGATCTACGGCGGAAATGATGACCATCTATTCATTGACCAATACATTGACCGCCAATGTTCCCGAAATTAAAGCGGTGAAAATCCTTGTTGAAGGCAAGGAGTTGCCGTCCATTAAAGGTCATATTTCCACGGTTGATCCTTTCAGTCCCGATCCCGATCTCTATGCGCCGGTGAAAGAGGAGAAAAACTGATAAATTTATGGCGCCGAAATCCAAAATATCACGAATACGCAATATCGGTATTGTCGCTCATATCGACGCGGGCAAGACAACCGTCAGCGAGAGGATCCTTTTTTACACCGGCAAATCCTATAAAATGGGGGAGGTCCATGACGGCGAAGCGGTGATGGACTGGATGCCACAGGAACAGGAACGAGGCATAACGATTACTTCCGCGGTAACCACCTGCGCCTGGAAAAATTCCGAGATTCACATTATTGATACGCCCGGGCATGTGGATTTTACGATTGAGGTGGAACGGTCGCTGCGCGTTCTTGACGGCGCGGTGGTGGTCTTCTGTGCGGTTGCCGGCGTTGAGCCGCAGTCGGAAACCGTCTGGCATCAGGCGGATAAATACAGCGTTCCCAAGATCGCCTTCGTCAACAAAATGGATCGCATCGGATCTGATTTTTTTCATGTCGTCAGGATGATGCGCGAACGTTTTCACTCCATTCCCGTGCCTGTGCAAATTCCGGTGGGCAGTGAAGGCGCTTTCCGCGGAACGATTGATCTGATTAACCGGAAACTGCTGATTTGGGATGAGGCCTCTCAGGGCGCGGACTATACGGTAAGTGAGATACCGGAAGAGTTGGCTCAAGCCGCCGCTCAGGAGCGGGAAAAAATGATCGAGACGCTGGCGGACGGTGATGACGATCTGGCGGAGCTTTATCTGGCCGGGGAAGAACTGTCCGCCGCACAAATAAGCGCCGCGTTGCGCAAGGCGACGATTGCTTTAAAAATCGTGCCGGTTTTGTGCGGCACGGCGCTTCGCAATAAAGGCATTCAGCCCCTGCTGGACGCCGTGGTGAATTATCTGCCGTCGCCGGAAGATATTCCGCCGGTAAAAGGCATCAATCCGAAAACAAAACAGGAAGAGATGCGCCACAGCTCTGACAAGGAACCGCTGGCTGCTCTGGCTTTTAAAATCCAGCTCGACGAAGGCCGCAAACTCACTTATCTGCGTATTTATTCCGGACAGATTTCCGCCAATGGCGAGGTTTACAACGTCGCTAAAAAGAAGAAAGAAAAAATAGCCCGTCTTTTACAGATGCATTCCAATAAACGGGAAAGAATAGACAAAGCATCGGCGGGAGAACTGGTTGCGGTTCTGGGCCTGAAGGAAACAACCACCGGCGATACCCTTTGTGATGAAGCGCATCCGATCCTGCTGGAGCAGATGGAGTTTTACGAACCGGTAATCAACCAGGCTATCGAAGCTAAAACGCCCGCCGACCAGGAAAAACTGGCCCAGGCGCTCGTCAAACTGACGGAGGAAGATCCGACCTTGCGGGTCAAATATGAGGATGAAACCGCGCAGACCGTGATTTCCGGCATGGGCGAACTGCATCTGGAAATTATTGTGGATCGACTGAAGCGTGAATTTAACGCCCGCGTGAATGTCGGCCGTCCGCGCGTTGTTTATCGTGAAACGATTCAAAAACCCGTCGAAATCGAAAGCGTTTTCGAGAAAGAACTGGGCGAAAAGAAACATTATGGCCAGGTCAGGCTTGAACTTGCGCCGCGTAAACGGGGTGCGGGAAACGAGATTGTCAATCAGCTTTCCGAGGAAATGATTCCCGCCGAGTATCATGAAGCGATCGAAGAAGGTCTCCGGGAAACCATGATGAGCGGAGTGCTCAACAGCTATCCGGTGATCGATGTTGAGGTCAAAATGACGGGCGGCGGCTACCGCGACGGCGAATCCTCCGCGCAGGGCTACAAGATTGCCGCCGCAACGGCGTTTCGTGACGGCTGTCAGGCTGCCGATCCCGTGATGCTTGAGCCGATCATGCGGGTGGACATTATCACCCCCAGCGAGTTTGTGGGCGACGTCATCGGCGACATCAACGCCCGGCGCGGTGAAATTCAGGCGGTCAGCCCTAAAGGGCCGGTTTCTGAAATTAAAGCCCATGTGCCGCTGAAAGCCATGTTTGGTTATTCCACCGATCTGCGCTCCGCCACACAGGGGCGCGCTGTTTTTACCATGATTTTTGCCGAATATAATAAGGCCTGAGGGCCTGAATGGTCATATGTGAAAAGTTGTTGATGTGCGGATGCGCTTCACACAGAACGACTCCATCTCAACGGGAGAGACGATTGAAAGGAGGATGCTGTGTCATTGATTCAGCATGCACTCGAACGATTGCGGGCTTATTCCTTTTTCGAAGGTGAAAGAGCTGACTACCCGCCGACTTTTGCTGAAGAATTAAATTATCAATGCGGTCGGGTTCTCTTCGTTGTTGCAATCATTACCATGGCCGCCTGGCTGCCGTATATTTCCCTTGACAGCCGGCTCCATCAGGAAGAACATCTCATTCCCTATATCCGCATTGGCCTGTCCATCGTCAGTCTGATCATTTTTATTCTGTATCTAACCAGACGGTTTGCCAGATATCATATGCTGTTTCTGGTCATTATCGGGGCCTATCTGGCGATTTCCTGCGGATTGCTGACCGCTTTGACAAAAGCCGATTCCGTTTACATGGGAGGATACATTTTTATTTTGACGGTTATGGCCGTCGCTCCGGTTGACAGGCGGGCGGCTTTGTCGGTCATTGCCGCATCGCTCATGACATTTTTCATGGCGGGTTATTTTAAGGAAATATCCTTTGATAGTCTCAGCGCCCGATACAGTTTTCTTGATTTGATCAGCGCAACCTTTGTCTCTATTGCGTTTATTTTCCTGTTGCATGAGACGAGATACAGAAGCTGGTTAAAATCGAAAAAAATAGACGAGCAGAGCCTGGAATTAAGGTCTGACAAAGAAAAGATCGATAAGCTGCTTTTGAATATTCTGCCTCCCGCCGTTGCGCAGGAACTCAAGGATCAAGGATACGTCAAGCCTGTATTTTATCAATCGGCGACGATTGTTTTTACGGATTTTGTCGGTTTTACGAAAATTACGGAAAAGCTGACGCCGGATCAACTGGTCCGGGAACTTGATGAAGTGTTTTCCCGGTTTGACCGGGTGATGGACAAATACGGGCTGGAAAAGCTCAAGACGATCGGGGATTCATACATGTATGCCGGGGGTGTGCCCGCGATCAGCAATACCCATGAAATCGATGCTGTACTCGGCGCGCTGGAAATTCAGTCTTTTGTTGAACAGATTAATAGAAAAAAGACGCTTGGCGGAAGGCCGGTATTTGAAATTCGCATCGGCATCAATACCGGGCCGTTGATGGCAGGCGTAGTCGGTGAAAAGAAATTCGTTTATGATGTCTGGGGGGATTCGGTGAATCTGGCCAGTCGGATGGAATCCTCCTGTGAGAAGGGCAGGGTAAACATTTCGGAAGCAACGTATGTCCGGATTAAAGATTTTTTTGAAACGGAAGCCCGCGGGCAAATCATGGCGAAAAATAAAGGGACGGTGGAAATGTATTTCGTAAAAAGGATCAAACCGGAACTCTCTTCCGATTCCTCCGGTTTGGAGCCAAACCAGCGCTTCCGGGAAATGTACGGGACTTGCCAGAAACGTTATCCGGATGGCGGATAGACGCATCAACCTGACTGACCGCATTATAAAATTTATAAAAATATCCGTTGTTTCAATGCAAAAGGTATGAGATAAAGAAAAAAATCATAATGATGAGATTAACCGAAAGAGTGTGCTGATCCATGTCCTTAACTGTTTATGAATTGAAAAACAGCGACTTTGAAAAAATAAGCCGTCTTGTTTATGAACAATGTGGAATTTATCTGCACGAAGGCAAGAAAGAACTGGTGAAAGCCCGTCTGGGCAAACGGCTTCGTGCAGGCAACTATAAATCCTTCAGGGATTACTATCATTATGTCACAACGGAAGAAGGCACGGAAGAGCTGATTTCCATGATCGACTCCATCTCGACCAATTTGACTTCTTTTTTTCGGGAGGAGAGTCACTTTGAAAGACTTCGTCATATTATTCTATCCGTTGTTGACAAACCAGGGCACCGGGGGCTGAACAATCCTTTTAAAATATGGTCCGCGGGATGTTCAAGCGGAGAAGAACCCTATACGCTGGCAATGACTTTTGCGGAGATTGCGGGGCAAAAACCTTTAGAGGCCTCCATTCTGGCGACGGATATTTCCACGAAGGTGTTGAAGGTCGCGGAAAGCGGTATTTACGCCCGGGAAAGAATCAAAGGAATCGCGCAACCCTATTTGAAAAAGTATTTTCAAATAGGCACGGGAAAATCCGAAGGATATGTCCGCATTAAAAAAGAACTGAAAAAAATGATTATATTTCAGCGTTTCAATCTCATGGAACGTTTTCCGGCCCATCATAATTTTGATATTATCTTCTGTCGCAATGTGATGATCTATTTCGATAAACAAACCCAGAATGTTCTGGTGAACAAGTTTTACGATTCCTTGAAAACCGGGGGGTATTTTTTTATCGGTCATTCGGAAAGCTTGACCGGTTTGAAACATCAATTTCACTACGTTGAACCCAGTGTTTATAGAAAATAATTTATGGGTGATTTAATTGTTGGAATTTCCGATATGAAGACAAGTAACGATCTGAAGGACGTCATTATTACTTGCGCCCTGGGATCCTGTATCGGTGTTGCGGTGTATGACCCGGTTGCCGGAGTTGGCGGGTTGCTGCATTACATGCTGCCGGATTCCGCGCTGGACGAAAAGAGGGCGAAGGAGAATCCGGCGATGTTTGCTGATACAGGCATTCCGTTGTTATTTAAGTCCTGTTACGCTTTAGGAGCTCAGAAAAAACGAATGATCGTCAAGGCGGCCGGAGGAGCAAGTATTCTGGAGGACACGAGTTTTTTTCGTATCGGTCAGAAAAATATCATGGCGATGAGAAAAATATTCTGGAAAAATAACGTGATGATTACATCTGAAGATACTGGCGGGAATTATAACCGCACGGTTCGCCTGGAAATGGCTACCGGCAAAATGTTTATTCGAACCTCCGGGGGGCCGATGAAGGGGCTATGAAAATCATTGACCGTATTCATAAATCAATCGAGGCTATTCCTGCTTTTCCCGCAACAGGCGGCAAGGTCGCTGAACTACTGAGTCAGGCCGACTATTCGCTGGCGCAGGTTGCCAATCTCATTGAAAATGATCCGTCGATCACCGCCAATGTTCTGAAGATGGCCAATGCGCCTTATTTTGGGGCAACGCATAAAATCAGCACGATGGAAGAAGCCGTCCTGTACCTGGGCCGGGAAAATCTTTTACGCGCAATTCAGACAGCCGGTATTTCCCTGTATTATCAAAAAGGTTCTCCCGGTTATTTTGATCATGCATCGGATTTCTGGAAGCATTCAGTGGCAGTGGCGTTAATGTCGCAGATTTTGTCCAAAAAGATTACGGGGGATGAGAATGCCGCCCTTTACACGGCGGCGCTGCTGCATGATGTAGGGAAAATCATCGTGGGCGAATTTGTTCGGAATGAAATGAAGAAAATCTCCATGCTCGTGTCACAGCACATGTCATTTCTGGATGCGGAGGAACTTGTTCTGGGGATTAATCATGCCGATGTGGGCGGGAAAATTGCCGAACACTGGACGTTCCCGATTGAAATACAAGAAGCCATTTCTTATCACCACCGTCCGGATTTGCTGGAAAAGGAAGATAACATCCTGCCATGGATTGTTTACATGGCGGATGAAGCGTGTTTAATGATGGGGATCGGAAGTTCCGTGGAAGGTCTGACTCAACAAACAGTAGGGGCATCGCTTAAAAAATTTAATTTAAGGATGAAAGACATGGAAAGAAGCATGGTCATGTTATCGGATGATTTAAATAGCGCCAGGGAACTCATCAGTATTATATACTCATAACAGCGAAAGGTAGCCTTATGTCGTTCAATGTCTTAATTGTGGACGATTCCAACTCCATCCGGGCGGTCATTAAAAAGATCGTGCTGCTATCCGGTTTCCAGATGGATAATTGTCTGGAAGCGGGAAATGGAAGAGAAGCGTTGGAATTGCTTGCGGACAACTGGGTGGATGTGATCATTTCCGACATTAATATGCCGGAAGTCAACGGTCTGGAGTTATTGGAGCAACTGGCGAAAAATGAGATATTAAAAGGAATTCCGGTCATCATGATTACAACGGAAGGCTCTGATCAGCGTATGCAGGAAGCCTTTGCACGAGGGGCGAAGGGGTTCATCAAAAAACCTTTTTTGCCGGAAGAAATCAAGAAAGTTCTTTACGACGTCATAGGAGTTGGCAAAGATGGCCAATATGAAGAAGATACAAGAAACGCTGATGAACTCGATTTTTGAAGTGTTCGAAAAGATGTTCTTTGTTTTTCTTGAGCCTTTTGAGGAAGATATCCATTATGATATGATGACGTCCATTCGATTCAGCGGACCCATGAGGGGAGAAATCAGGGCGTATTTATCCAAAGGCGTAGCCGTTGCCATGGTTAAAAATATGCTCGGTCTGGAGCCCAAAGACGTGACGGATAAAGTCATGGAGGATTGCGTCAAGGAAGCACTCAATATGATTTCAGGCAATTTTCTCAATAAATGGGATGCAACACAGGTCTTTGATCTGTCGATTCCCGAATATGAAAAGAAGCAGGGTAAATTTGAGAAAGACAAGCCTGCAACATTGAGTCTGTTGTTTGAATCCGATGAACAGTATATGGGAATCACCATGAATCTTGAACCTCAAAAGCAATAAATTGCAGTTTGTTATACAGCGATAAGGCAGAAGCTACAAAAGGGTAAGAGGGACGGCAGAGTGGATAAAATAAAGGTGCTGATTGTTGACGATTCCGCGATTGTCAGGAAGATATTTTCGGAGGAGCTTTCGAAATATCCTGATATCCAGGTGATCGGTGTGGCGCCGGATCCATACGTTGCGAGGGAAAGGATTGTCAATCTGAAACCGGATGTGATTACCCTGGATATTGAGATGCCCCGCATGGATGGACTCACTTTTCTGAAAAAGCTCATGAAGTATTATCCCCTGCCGACCATTATTGTCAGTTCCCTGACTCTCCAAGGCGGGAAATTGACTTTGGAGGCCATGGATATCGGCGCTGTTGATGTGATTGCCAAGCCCGGTACGGCATACAGTGTCGGAGATATGTCGGCGCAGCTGGCGGATAAAATCAGGGCGGCGTCTCGGGCAAAAATTATCAGAAAAGATGAAGCGCTGCAAGGCGCAACGGAAACCGAGGAACCGATATGCGCGCTGGCCCAGACGTCCAATAAAGTGATTGCGATCGGCGCTTCTACCGGAGGAACAGAGGCTTTGAAAAAACTTCTGATGAAAATGCCCCCGAATTCTCCGGGTATTGTCATCGTGCAGCATATGCCGGCTAATTTTACCACGGCATTTTCCGCCAGGCTTAACGATCTTTGCCGGATATCGGTAAAAGAGGCGGAAGACAACGATTCCGTGACGCCGGGAACCGCTCTTCTGGCGCCCGGCAACTTTCATATGATTCTCAGAAGAAGCGGGGCCAGATATTATGTAGAAGTTAAAACGGGGCCTATGGTTCATCATCAGCGTCCGGCGGTCGATGTGTTGTTTAAGTCAACCGCCAAATATGCCGGCGCGAATGCGATCGGTGTTATATTGACCGGAATGGGATCGGATGGCGCGGAGGGTCTGCTGGAAATGAAAAATGCGGGAGCAGGCACCATTGCGCAGGATGAAAATTCCTGTGTTGTGTTTGGCATGCCCAAAGAGGCCATAAAACTGGGCGCGGCGGATAAAGTGGTTTCAATTGAGAAGATTGCTTCAGAAATTATTAAAATGGTGTGATTATGGATTATGAGAATTTGATAAAGCTTTTGAACACATTGGCGCAGGAATATCTTTTTATGGATCAAAAAGACATGGATGTTCCCCTGGCGGGTAAGTTTCTTAATCATCTGGAACTGATTACGGATGAAGCGAATCAACTCAAAATCGATACCGTGGAAAGCTGCGCGGCCGGTTTGACCCGGATACTGGAAAAAATCATTCTGGATGCGATTGAGGATAAAGACGCCGCGACGGACGTATTGGAAAACGGGATCCATCTGATGCAGGAAATTGCCGACAGTTTCACCAATACCGGCCGGTATGACGGAAGCATCGAAGAATTTCTGGCCAGAACAAGTGCGGTTGCCGGTGTGGCCGCCCCTCCTGTCGCGCAGAAAATCTCTCTGGATCAGACAGCCAAGGCTGTGCCGGAAATAAAAACAGTAAGCGTCGAACCCATTGAGATGCAGGATGAATCGCTGATACGCGATTTCATTGCCGAGGGCCTGGAGTATATTGAAGAGATTGAAGTCAATATTCTGAATCTTGAGAATGAACCGGAAAACAAAGATTATATTAACGCGATCTTTCGTCCCTTCCATTCCATCAAAGGGGTTGCCAGTTTCCTGAATTTGGAGAAAATCCGGGCGCTGGCGCATACGCTGGAAAGCCTGCTCGATAAAACGCGAAACGGTGAAATATCAGTGACGCCTGCCCTCATCGATGTTATCCTCGACGGCGCGGATGCGCTGAAAACATTGATCGGTCAACTTCGTGATATGCTGGAAGGGAAAGCGGCCGCCGATATCCCGGATTTGGACATTTCCGCGCTAAAGGCCAGGATTCATAAGATCGAGCAGGGGATTGACACGGAAACCGGCGGCAAACGGATTGGTGAAATTCTTGTCGATGAAGGGATTATTTCCGAGGAAACGCTGAAGAAGACGCTCAAAGCAAAAGAAGGTTTACCCGAGAAAAAAATCGGTGAAACATTAATTGAAGAAGGCGTTGTCAAACCCAAACAGGTATCTCAGGCGCTGCGCAAGCAGGTGGAACAAGTGACGGATTTGACCAGCATACGTGTGAATACCAACAAACTGGATGATTTGATCGATATGGTCGGCGAACTGGTCATTACCCAGTCCATGATTTCGCAGGATATCAAAAATCAGGAAAATGTTGATAAACGTCTGATTCGCGATATTTCTCAATTCCTTAGGATAACATCGGCTCTGCAACGTGTATCCACCAGCCTGAGGATGATTCCTATCAAGCAGATGTTTCAGCGTTTGAACCGATTGGTGAGGGATCTTGCCAAAAACGAAAGCAAGCTGGTTTCCGTGGAACTGGTCGGCGAAGATACGGAAATCGACCGCAACATGGTTGATGAAATCTATAATCCGCTGGTGCATATGATCCGCAACTCCGTCGATCACGGTCTGGAAGTTCCCGAGGCAAGAATCAGAGCGGGCAAGTCGGAAAGAGGGTTGATTACCTTAAAAGCTTATCATCGCGGCGGCAATATTGTGATAGAAATTTCCGATGATGGTAAAGGTCTGGACAAACAGAAAATTCTCAACAAAGCCATTAAATCCGGTCTTATCGCGTCCGACGAAATCCTCAGTGATCAGGAGATATACAGAATGGTTTTCCTGCCGGGTTTATCCACTGCCGCAAAAGTTACGGATGTATCCGGACGCGGTGTGGGGATGGATGTTGTCAAGCGCGCCGTCGAAAAAATGCGCGGTAAAATTGAAATTGAAAGTTCCCTCGGCGAGGGCACAACGTTTATTACACGTTTTCCTCTGACACTGGCGATTATTGACGGTATGATCGTAAAAGTCGGTTCGGAAAGCTATATTCTGCCGACTACATCCATTCGCCAGGCCCTGCGCCCGACGCGTGCAAGTTACACGACAGTCGTTGGCAAGGGAGAAGTGATCAACGTGATGGGACAACTGATGCCCCTGATCCGCATGTATGAATTATTTGATATTGAACCCGAGCATAAAGACCCCTGGGAGGCTATTGTTGTCGTTATCGATGGTGAAAAGGGTTCAAGGTGTTTGATGGTGGATAAAATAGTCTCCAAGGCGGAAGTTGTCGTGAAGAGCCTTGGTGAAAGTTTAAAGAATGTCAAGGGATTGGCTGGCGGCGCTATCCTGGGCAATGGCCGCATTGGTTTGATCATTGACACCGAGGGGCTCTTTGAACTGGCAGATGAACAACCATGATATTCGCAGCGCACCGCCGGGATCGTAAAGCGCCGTTTTTTTCACCGGAAGCTCTGCTCAACAGTCGCAAAAGCAGAAAGAATATCCTGGCTATGTCTGATATGCAACATGTCTCCGGGGGCGAGAATGGAGAAAAGTGAAATTTATCAGGCATTGGAAGACGATTTTACGTCCACGTTTGTTCGTGAGTTGATGCCGGGTATTCTGCATAATTTTGCCAATCCTCTAAATGGCATCATGGGGCGTTCAAAACTGTTGCAGAGGCGCATGGAGGAAACGGTTGAAAAAATTAAGGATCAATATCCGGAAACCGCATCAGCCCTGCAAAACGAATTTCAACGGATTAGCAACGATATTCATTCCATTAACAAGGAATCAGGTTCTTTTTTTGAAATATTCCGCGATGCCTCCGGAAAATTTTACGCGCTGGCTGGCAAAGGAGAGGAAGGAATTAATATTTCTCGGTTATTGGCCGCGGAAATGCGTTTTTCTGATTTTTATCTGGAATTTAAACATAAAATAACAAAAAATATACAATGTGACAGCTATGAACCCGATATTAAAGGAAATAGAGCGGAATTGTCTCTGGTTTTCTGGCGGTTGATCCGTTTTGCCATGTCACGGGCTTTAAACAGTGAAAAAAAAGAATTATTTCTGACAACGCGGCATGATCATGAAAACATTTTCGTATTGATGAAGTATTCCGGTGTCGCCGTGTCGGCGGACGACGGAAATATGGTCAGTCAATATTTTCAGGGCGCTATCCAGGACATGGAAGCGGCAGAAATGGAAAAAGGTGTTTTGCTGTCGCTGATGATATTGAAAAAATATTCGGCGCAGATTCAATTTTCAACGCAGGACGGCTTCAATACGATTTCCATTACGATGCCTTATGCGGTTTCGACCGGATGAAAGAAACAATCTTTAAGTAATTCTGTGGCATTGACGATATATACGGGAAAAAACAGTCCTGACGCAGAGGCTGCCGGGCGCTCCCGGTGCACGCCGGCAAATAAATTGAAGATAATCTTTTTCTTGCATTCAAGGGAATTATCATTTACAGGAAGCGCGAAATGAAGCGTAATTTGTCGGGTTTTGATGCCGTACGCTGATGATAAACCGCGTTGACATTTTGAGTAATGAATATAATATATACTCCCAAAATTATCGCGAGAGTGGCGGAATTGGCAGACGCACTGGACTTAGGATCCAGCCCGCCCGAGCGGTTAGGGGTTCAAGTCCCCTCTCTCGCACCAGAATGAAAGCGAAGAATAATTCAATGTAAGGAGAAAAAGCAGTGACTGAACTTGCCGTAAAAGTAGAGGATATCAGCCAGGTTAAGAAAAAAATATCATTTGAGATCCCCTGGGCTTCCGTTAAAGATGAGCTGGAAAATGTTTATCGTGATCTTGGCAAAAAAGCAAAAATAAAGGGCTTCCGTCCGGGAAAAGTTCCCCGGAAGGTGCTGGAAAATTATTTTAAAGCTGACGCCGAAGGTGAGACGATTACCAATATTGTCAATAAATATTATTGGCAGGAACTTGATAACCGGGGAATTGTAACGCTTTCCCGTCCGGAAATCGAACAGAATGGATTGAAGGAAAACACAGACTTTTCATTCAGCGCCGCTTTTGAAACGGAACCTGCTTTTGAACCGCAGGGTTATTCGGGTATCGCTTTGGAAAAAGTCAATATTTCCGTATCGGAAGAAGACATGGAGAACCGTTTACAGGAAATTCGCAAGATGTTTGCGACCATGCAGGATGTCGATGAAGGCCGACAGGCCGTGATGGGTGATTTTGCAACGATTGATTTTTCAGGAACCCTGGATGGCGAGGCGCTTCCTGAACTCAAATCGGATAATTTCCTGCTGGAACTGGGCTCAAAAAGGTTTATCCCCGGTTTTGAAGAACAAATCGTGGGAATGAAGAGCGGCGAAACAAAAACCATTAATCTCACATTTCCGGCGGATTATTCCGAGAAAAAGATGGCCGGCAAGGAGGTCATCTTTACCGTAGCCGTTAAAGGCCTTAAAGAGCAAAAACTTCCTGAAATCAATGAAGAATTCATAAAAAACTTTGAAAAGTATAATACCCTCGATGATTTGAAAAATGATGTTCGCAATATCCTGGAAGAACAATGCAAACGCCAGAGCAATGCCGAATTTCAAAATAAAATCATGGAGGTCGTTTTAAAGGCCAACGAGTTTGAAGCGCCGCCGTCACTGGTGGAACGTCAGATTTTCTACATGATGTCCGATACTCAAAAAAGAATGAAAGCGGCCGGCATGGATGAGAAAAGCTCGATGGAATTGAGTTTTCGCATGCACGATCAGTTCAAGCAGGATGCGGAAAAAACAGTCAAGTCTTTTCTGTTGATTAAAAAAATAGCTCAAAAAGAAAATATTACGGCGGATGATCAAGATATTGATAATCATATCAAGGAATTATCAGAAATTCATCATGCGGATTATGAAACCGTTAAAAGCGCTTATCATGATGAAGAGCGCATGGATTCCCTGAAATCGGAAATTATCCAGAAAAAGGTATTTGACTTTATCGAGAGTCAGGCCAATATTAATGCGGTTGAAAAAGTTGGCATGAAACAGGAGGAAGCTTCGTGAGTTTAATTCCGATGGTGGTGGAACAGGACGGTCGCGGCGAAAGAGCGTTTGACATCTATTCCCGTCTGTTAAAAGATCGAATCATATTTCTGGGGACAGCCATTGACGATAATGTGGCCAATGTTGTTGTCGCGCAGATGCTTTATCTGGAAGCTGAAGATCCGGATAAAGAAATATTTTTCTATCTGAATTCCCCCGGCGGGCATGTCAGTTCAGGGATGGCGATCTATGATACGATGCAGTATATTAAGCCCCATATTTCCACGGTATGCATGGGGCAGGCGGCCAGTATGGCGGCCATTCTTCTGGCGGCCGGTGAAAAAGGGAAAAGATTTGCCTTGCCGCATTCAAGAATTTTGATCCATCAGCCGTTGGGCGGTTTTCAGGGGCAGGCGACGGATATTGACATTCAGGCCAGGGAAATTCTGAGATTAAAAGATGAATTAAACAGAATTCTGTCTGATTTAACCGGCCAGCAACTGGAGAAAATTATGAATGATACGGAACGCGATTATTTTATGACAAGCGGGCAGGCTAAAGAATATGGCTTGATTGATGAAATCGTCGTCAGAAAGCCTGCATTATCCGGTGTGAAATAAAGGAGACGGTAAGTGATTAAAAGAAGTAAAGACAATCGAGGTCAGGGTATGCTTTTTTGTTCATTTTGCGGGAAAATGCAAAGCGAGGTCCGCAAGCTGGTAGCCGGTCCGACGGCTTATATTTGCGATGAATGCATTGAACTGTGCCGATGCATTGTTGAGGAAGAAGAAAAAACGGTAGAAAAAAGCCCCAAAAATGTTTTGCCGGAACCGAAAGAAATCAAGAAATTCCTCGATTCTTATGTCATCGGACAGGAAAAAACAAAGAAGATACTCTCTGTAGCGGTTTATAATCACTACAAAAGACTGTTTTCCAATGTCAGCTCAACGGATGGCGTTGAAATACAGAAAAGCAATGTTCTTCTGGTTGGCCCTACCGGGTCCGGGAAAACACTGCTGGCAAAAACACTGGCAAAATTTCTGAATGTTCCCTTTACTATAGCGGATGCAACCACCCTGACGGAAGCAGGTTACGTAGGTGAAGATGTTGAAAATATTATCCTGAGCCTGCTGCAAAATGCTGATTACGATGTGGCAAGGGCATCCAAGGGGATTGTTTATATTGATGAAATAGATAAAATAGCCAAAAAGTCAGGCCATCCGTCCATTACGCGGGATGTTTCCGGGGAAGGTGTTCAGCAGGCCCTGCTGAAGATTATGGAAGGGACAATGGCCAATATACCGCCCAAAGGCGGCCGCAAGCATCCGCAGCAGGAATTCATTCAGGTTGATACCACCAATATTCTGTTTATCTGCGGCGGCGCCTTCAATGATCTGGAAACCATTATTTCCAAGCGCATTGGCACCAATACCATGGGTTTTGGCGCAAAAATTAAGAGTAAAAAGGAAAAAAGAGTCGGCGAAATTTTAACCGAAGTACGTTCGGAAGATCTGCTCAAATTCGGTCTGATTCCAGAATTTATCGGGCGTCTGCCGGTTATCGCCACACTTGATGACCTGGATGAAGCCTCTCTGGTGCGTATTTTAACGGAACCCAAGGATTCAATCATCAAACAATATAAGAAATTGTTCGAGTTGGAAAACGTCACTTTGAAATTTACCGACGGCGCGTTGCGCTGCGTTGCCAAACTGTCCATGGAAAGAAAATCCGGCGCGCGCGGGTTGCGGTCCATTCTGGAAAACACGATGCTCGAAGTCATGTACGACATACCGTCGCAGCGGGACATCAAAGAATGTGTCATCAGCGAAGAAGTTGTTGTCAACAAGGAAAAGCCGATTTTAATTTACGATACAAAATCTGAATCCGCATAATCGAAAAACTGTTTAGGAAGAGTCAATGACCGAAGAACAAAGCTATAATAGTGAAACGAAAACGAGTATCATTCCGCTTTTACCGCTGAGGGATGTGGTCGTTTTCCCCCATATGATTGTGCCGCTGTTTGTCGGCCGGGAAAAGTCCATTGCCGCTCTGGAATCCGCCATGAAATATGAAAAGGGCATTTTTATGGTGGCCCAGAAAAACGCCAAAAAAGATGATCCTGTTGAAGAGGACATCTATCGGGTTGGAACGGTAGGGATTATTATCCAATTGTTGCGTCTGCCGGATGGAACCGTGAAAGTGCTGGTGGAAGGCAAGACGCGCGGCGCCATCCGGGAATATCTGAAGAATGACGATTTCTTTCTGGTGAAAGTTGCCGACATTGAAGATGTCGATGATGATCCGAATGATGTCCGCAAGCAGGCGCTGATGCGCAGCATCAAAGAATCTTTCGAGCTTTATCTGAAACTGAGCAAGAAAGTTCATGTGGAAATGATGGGTACGATTGCCGCAATCGAAGACCCGTCCAAGCTTGCCGATGTCGTGGTTACCCATCTGAACGTTAAACTGGAAGATAAACAAAAAATTATCGAAATCTACAACATCGGTGAACGGTTGGAAGCCATTTATTCGCTGATGCTCTCTGAAATTGAGATTCTGCAGGTTGAGGAAAAGATCAAGCGGCGCGTCAAAAAGCAAATGGAAAAAACGCAGAAGGATTATTATCTGAATGAACAAATGCGCGCCATCCAGAAGGAAATGGGCGAGAAAGATGATTTCAAGAGTGAAATAGCGGAACTGGAAAAACGCCTCAAACAGAAGAAACTTTCCGAAGAAGCCGCCAAAAAAGTTCGTCAGGAAATTAAAAAACTGCAGATGATGTCGCCCATGTCGGCGGAAGCCACGGTTGTTCGGAATTATATTGACTGGCTGCTGGATATGCCCTGGGCGGACGTCACGGAAAATCAATACACCTTGAAAGAATCCGAAAACATTCTCGATGAGGATCATTATGGATTGAAAAAAGTAAAGGAAAGAATCATTGAATACCTGGCGGTTCAGACCCTGGTTAAGAAAAATAAAGGGCCGATTCTCTGCCTGGTCGGGCCTCCCGGCGTGGGCAAGACGTCCATTGCCAAGTCTGTAGCCCGCGCGACGAATCGAAAGTTTGTCCGGATTTCCCTGGGCGGCGTCCGCGATGAAGCGGAAATCCGCGGTCATCGAAGAACCTACATTGGCGCGATGCCGGGGAAGATTATTCAGTCTCTGAAAAAAGCGGGTTCAAATAACCCCGTCTTTTGTCTGGATGAAGTGGATAAGCTGAGCTCCGATTTTCGCGGCGATCCCTCATCGGCCCTGCTGGAAGTGCTTGATCCTGAGCAAAATTTTGCATTCAATGATAACTATCTGGATGTGGATTATGATTTGTCCGATATCCTGTTTATCACAACAGCCAACGTTTTACAGACAATCCCGGCGCCCTTGCAGGATAGGATGGAAGTCATCCGCATTGCCGGCTATACGGAACAGGAAAAACTGCAAATCGCCAAAAAATTCCTCCTGACAAAGGAAATGGAAGCGAACGGTCTGATGGCGGGGAATATCGAATTTACCAAAGGCGCCGTGCTGCGCATTATCCGCCAATACACAAGAGAAGCGGGTGTGCGCAATCTGGAGAGGGAAATTGCATCCATCTGCCGCAAGGTTGCCAAAGAAATTGTCAGCAACGGCGCCAGGAAAAAGCTGGTCATCAGTTCGAAAAGCATCCCGAGGTATTTAGGGGTTCCGAAATTCCGTCACGGCGAGACGGAAGAAAAAAATCAGATTGGTTTAACGACCGGTTTGGCGTGGACGGAAGTCGGAGGCGAACTGCTGGCGATTGAAGCGTCCGTTATGGAAGGAACAGGACGCATGGTGATGACCGGGAAACTGGGCGATGTCATGCAGGAATCGGTACAGGCGGCTCTGACGTATATCCGGGCGCGCGCCGAAAAGTTCGGGTTGCTGAAAAATTTCTACAGGAAAATAGACATACATGTCCACGTGCCTGAAGGAGCGATTCCCAAGGATGGTCCGTCCGCCGGTATTGCGATGGCCACATCCATTGCCTCCGCTCTCATGAAAAAGAAAGTTCGCGCTGATCTGGCGATGACCGGTGAAATCACCTTACGAGGAAGGGTATTGCCGATCGGCGGTCTAAAAGAAAAAATTCTTGCGGCTCATCGCGGCAATATAAAAATGGTTATTATCCCGAAAGACAATGAGAAAGACCTGGCGGAAGTGCCGCAAAATGTCCAGAACGCCTTGAAAATTGTTTTTGTCGATCATATTGATGAAGTGCTGGACATTGCTTTTGTCCGGGATGAGGAAGACTTCAACAAGGCTGCGGCAACCGATGTGCAGATTAGCGCCCAGCCGGTGAATTAGCGGAGATTTCTGATTTTTATAGCTTGACAAGAAATCTCAATGTTGCTAGAAGCCATGCAGCTTTTTTGGGGCATATGGGCGGGTAGCTCAGCTGGAAGAGCGCCACGCTTACACCGTGGATGTCACAGGTTCGAGCCCTGTCCCGCCTACCAGAAAAAGAAGGCAAGAGAAATAAAATTTTTTTGGGGTCATAGTTAAGTTGGTTATAACGCCGGCCTGTCACGCCGGAGGGCAGGGGTTCAAGTCCCCTTGGCCCCGCCAGAAAATCGAAGGGAGTCAGCTTAATTGCGGCTCCCTTTTTTTTGTTTGATGCTCGATGGGGATATGGGTGATTGACATAATCTCCTGAGCATGTTTAATGACTGAGCAAAAGATGACAAAGAACAGGGTGGTGGAAAAAAGTGGATTATGAAGGATTGATTATACGTCCGCCCAGTGAAGCGCATAGTCTGCTGTTGCAGGTTACGGTTGGCTGTTCCCACAATCGGTGCGCTTTCTGCGGCGCCTACCGGCAAAAGAAATTTAAAATAAAACCCCTGGACCGGATCGAGAAGGATCTGCGGGAAGCCGCAACCTACGGATATATCGAAAAGCTTTTCCTGTGCGACGGCGATGCGATCATTATTCCGCAAGTCAGGCTGGGAGAAATTCTCTTCCTGATCAATCGCTATCTTCCAACGCTTAAACGAATCGGCAGCTATGCCAACACCAAAAGCGTCTTGAGAAAGTCCGTGGATGATCTCAAAAAACTCAAAGATATGGGTTTGAAAATTATTTATCTCGGGGTGGAAACCGGCAATGCCGAACTGCTCAAAAAGATCGATAAAGGCGCTACCCGCGAGCAGATGGCGGAAGCGGCACGAAGGATTAAAGAAGCAGGCATTGAACTTTCGGTGACGGTGCTTCTGGGGATAGGCGGCATTGAAAAAAGCATTGCACACGCCATGGATACGGCAAGCCTTCTGACGGACATGGACCCCGATTATGTGGGCGCGCTAACGGTCATGCTCGTGCCGCAGACGCCCCTTTATAATGACTACATGGCCGGACGTTTTGTCCTGCCCGACAAAATGGGATTTATCCGGGAACTGTATTTGATGATTGCCCATGCGAATTTTACAGATTGTTATTTCACATCCAATCACGCATCCAACTATCTGCCGATCAAAGCGCGTTTGCCGATACAGAAAGAAAAAATTCTGAAAATGATCGGTTCGGTGATTGAAGAAAACGATCTGAGCAGAATGCGGCCCGAGTATTTGCGGGGCCTTTGAGTTCACAAGAAATTAAAACGAATATGAAAAAAATATCTGATCTGTTTTTCTGGCGCAAAAAGGAACATGTCCACCGCGAGATATTTGCGATCTTGGCTAAAGCGCAAAAAGGCGGCGTTCTGGATGATGCCTCACGGAAGATGATCGAAAATATTCTTGATTTTACAACCATTCTGGTTCGTGAAATTATGACTCCAAGGACGGATATTATTGCCGTCAGCAGCGACGATCACCTGGAAGAAATTGTTCAGGTGTTTACCGATTCTCATTACACGCGTATTCCCGTGTATCGGGGGTCGGTTGACAATATCATCGGCATTTTGAATGTTCGAGACCTGCTGAAGGCATGTTCAAAGAATCGTGCGAACGCCGATATTCTTGCCCATCTGACCAAGCCCTATTATATTCCCGAAACGAAAAACGCTCATTTACTGTTTGATGAGTTTAAAAACAACAAAAAACATATTGCCATCGTTATTGACGAATATGGCGGCACGTCCGGCCTGATCACCCTTGAAGATTTGCTGGAAGAAATCGTCGGTGATATTCGCGATGAATATGAACAAAGTACGGATTCCGAAGATATTGTCCAGGCGGTTGACGGCGCCATTATTGCCGATGGCCGCACCGAAATTGAAAAAATTGAAGAGCGTTTGGAGATAAACCTGCAAAGAGGCCGATATGAAACGGTGAGCGGCCTTATTTTAAATGCCATTCGGCGGATTCCTCATCCGGGAGAAAATTTTCAAATTGAAGGAATGCATATCACCATCGAAAATGCGGATGAACGCAGCATTAAAAAAGTAAAATTAAAAAAATTGGATAATGAAAACTTCAATGAAGAATAACGATATGGCAGAAATGCCTGGTCCGTCAAGAATGATCAGCCGTTCCAGAGTTTTCTTTGCATTGCTCAGTGGGATCCTGCTGTTTTTGTCTTTTCCGAAATTCGGTCTGGGATTCATTGCCTGGATTGCCTTTGTTCCCCTGTTGATCGCTTTGCGGGATGTTGCATCTTTACGGAGAGCGCTGCTTTTAGGAGGGATTGCCGGATTGACCGCCGGCATTGGCATCCTCTACTGGATCACGTATGTCGTTGTCAATTACGGTAATCTGTCCCTGGTTCTGGGCGTCTCAATCATGCTGCTTCTGGCTTGTTATTTGAGCCTTTATATCGCTTTATTCGCCTCAGGACTGGTTTATTTGCGAGGGAAGGCGCCTTTGGCTCTGGTTGCTCCCGTTTTATGGATCTGCCTGGAATATGTCAAATCGCATTTATTTACGGGGTTTCCCTGGGAAAACCTGGGCTATTCCCAGTTCAATAATCTATTTTTTATTCAGATTGCGGATATTGCCGGCGTTTACGGATTATCTTTCCTCATCCTTCTTTTAAACGTCGCTTTTTATGAAATAATTACGGAGAGATCAAAGAAGTCGTTTGCTCTGGCTGTCCTCGTGTTCATGGTCTGGTCGGGTGTTTACACCTATGGCGTCATGCGCATCAATCAAATCGATAAAGCATTGAAAGACGCCCCGAAAATGGAGGTGTCTCTGATTCAGGGAAATATCGATCAGTCGATTAAATGGAATGAAAAATTTCAAAAAGAAACCCTGAATATCTATGAGGAGCTGTCTTTGCGTCATTCCATGGCGAGTGGAGGGTTGATCGTCTGGCCGGAAACGGCGGCGCCTTTTAACTTTCAGGATCAAAACGATTTGCAGCGCAGGGTCAGTGAATTGCCGATCAAAACAAACAGCTGGTTTCTATTCGGTTCCGTAAGCTATGCCGACGGTGGTAAAAGCACCGATTATTTCAACAGCGCCTATCTGTTATCCCCCCGGGGCGATATTGCAGGCAAGTATGATAAAGTGCATCTTGTGCCTTATGGCGAATATGTGCCCCTGAAAACTCTGTTCCCTTTCATCAGCAGGTTGACGGAAGGAATCGGCGATTTTGCCGAAGGGAAGGGGTTTTATCCTTTGGACATGGGCGGAAGAAAAATCGGTGTGCTGATCTGTTACGAAGGCATCCTGCCCGAAGCAGCCCGAATGTATAAAAACACCGCCGCCGAATTATTGGTGAACATTACCAATGATGCCTGGTTCGGGACGACCTCGGCGCCCTATCAACACCTGTCCATGTCGATTTTCAGGGCGGTGGAAACAAGGCTCTATCTGGTGCGGGCCGCCAATACCGGCATTTCGGCAATCGTTGACCCGACGGGAAAGGTTATTGCGAAAACCGAAATATTCAAAAAAGATGAAATTCGTGGTAGCATTAAATTTATTGCCGTACCGACTATTTACGCGCGATATGGCGATGTGCTCGTGTGGGCCTGTTTTATAGGCTTGGCCGTTTTATTCTTGTGGCGATTTAAGGGGAGGAAACAATGTCAGTAGAAAGCATACATGAAACCATTTTTGATTTAAAAAAAAGAATTTCATATATCGGAGAATGTCTTTGACGTCGGCGAACTGGAATTAAAAGTTAAAGATCTGGAAATTTTATCCACGAAAAAAGATTTCTGGGATGATCAGGATAAAGCTCGCGCCATTCTGCAGAAGAAAACAAAATTATCCAACTCCCTGGATCATTGGAAGAAATTTCAAAGTCAGATTACAGATTCTGAAACTTTGTTGTCCATTGCCTCTGAAGAAAATGACGAACAGGTTCTGAACGATTTGTCCTCGGAGTTGGAACAGTTGTCTTCCGACGTTAGACTCGAAGAGCTAAAGATGATGCTTTCGAGCGAACAGGACCCGATGAATGCGATTATGTCCATTCATGCCGGCGCGGGGGGGACGGAAGCGCAGGACTGGGTGGAGATGCTGTTGCGCATGTATCTGCGCTGGGCGGAAAAAAGAGATTTTAAAACAAATATTATTGATTATCTGCCGGGGGATGAAGCAGGCGTGAAAAGCGTTTCTTTTACCGTGGAGGGTGAATATGCCTATGGCTATGCCAAAGCCGAAATCGGAATTCACCGTCTTGTCCGAATTTCTCCTTTTGACGCGGGCGGCAGGCGGCACACATCCTTTGCGTCCGTCTTTGTTTATCCTGAAATTGACGATGAGATTAAGATAGAGATCGATGAAGACGATTTAAGAATCGACACGTTCCGGTCAGGCGGCAAGGGCGGACAGCATGTCAACAAAACGGATTCCGCCGTTCGCATCACCCATTTGCCGACGAACATTGTCGTGCAGTGCCAGAATGAAAGATCGCAGCACAAAAATAAGGCCATGGCGATGAAATATCTTAAATCCCGTCTCTATGAAAGAGAACTTCAACAGAAAAATGAAAAACTTGATGAAGAAAATAAACAAAAAAAAGATATTGCGTGGGGCAGCCAGATTCGTTCCTATGTTTTGCATCCCTATAAAATGGTGAAAGATCATCGGACGAACCTGGAAATCGGCAATGCGCAAAAAGTGCTGGATGGCGATATTGATGATTTCATACAAGCCTACCTGATGATGGGCGAAGCTCAGAGAACAAATGCGTCGCGAATTGACTAGGTAAGTGATTGATAATACTGAATATTGTCGATATTGTTTGGGTATGTCAATGAAATGTGTTATAACCTCGTCCAAATTGCGCCAAAATCAGGCATGACGTTGTTTTGTGGCGGCTTAAAAATCGGATTGACCCCGGAAGAGGTGCTGTTTTTTCATAAACGCAAAAGAATTCAGGAGATACGATACATGTTAAAATACAAAAAATATGCTTCATCATTTTGCCTTATATTGTTTTTAAGCTTCACTGTTTTGTTGTTTACCGATTTTAAAGTATGCGCGGAAAATACGGATCACAATGCTTTGTCGGGAACTCTCCCGGCAGAGAAAACGGAAAACAAGAAAAAAGACCATGCCGTATCGGAAAATCCCGTCAGGACTGCAAAAAATATCCTGTTTGGCAAGGAAAAAGAAGATTCAGCAGATGCAGATGACGATGAAAAAATACCAGTTGATGAAGAGCAGGACCTGATGGAAAATGCCCTTGAAATACTGGAGGTTGCGGACGCTTACTGGAAAAGCGGTGATCTTGAAAATACCTTAAATGAACTGGATAAGGCCTATGCGTTGCTTCTGGATACGAATGGCGAGGTGGAGATTTCCAGGCAGAAGGATGATTTGCGTCTTTTAATTTCCCGTCGCATCCTTGCGGTTTACTCTTCCAGGCAAACAAAGACCAATGGCAAGGCCAGCGAAATTCCACTTTTAATGAATGCGGATGTGGAAAAGGAAATTCGTTCATTTCAAGGTTATGAAAGAGAATTTTTCATGTCATCCTATGAGCGTTCCGGAATGTTCAAGGAAATCATTGTCGGCGAGTTAAAAAAAGCCGGGGTTCCCGAGGAATTTTTCTGGCTGCCGCTGGTGGAAAGCGGATTTAAGGTGAGCGCTTATTCTCGCGCGCGAGCCTTGGGCTTATGGCAGTTTATTCCGTCAACAGGGTACAAATTCGGTTTAACGCGTGACGAATGGATGGACGAGCGGATGGATGTTTTAAAATCCACGCACGCAGCTATTGCCTATTTAAAAGAACTGCACGGCATGTTTGGCGACTGGCTCACGGTGCTTGCGGCTTATAATTGCGGCGAAGGCAGGGTTCTGCGCGTGATCTCCAGACAGCACATCAGCTACTTTGATCATTTTTGGGACCTTTATTCAAAATTACCCAATGAGACGGCGCGCTACGTTCCCCGTTTTCTCGCAACATTGCACATTGTTAAAAATCCCTCAAAATATGGTTTTGATTTTCCAGCGCCAAAGGGCTCTTTGCTCAATTATGAAACGGTAAAAGTCAACAAGATGATGAAGCTTTCGGATGTGGCTTCTAAAATAGAGGTATCCGAAGACACCATGAATATACTTAACGCGGAGCTCAGGTCCAAAATGACACCTGATCGGGAATATGACGTCAAAATTCCTCAGGGGACGCTTGAAAAATTCAATCTGGTTTACAACGATATCCCCGCGGCGGAAAAGCCGAATATCAGGTACAGCAGCGCCAGCGCCAGTAACGGCGGCAGAAACATCAGCAGCGGACGTTCTTATATCAAGCATCGCGTCCGGTCCGGTGAAACAGTGGCATCGATAGCCAAGCGATATCGGGTATCCAAGCAGACCATTTATAAATCAAACCGCATCAACAAAAAGCAGAGATTAGCGAAAGGCCGAATTATTCAAATTCCCATCAATCGCGTAGAAACCGCAAGCGTGAAAGAAAAATCCGCCGGGAAAAATAAGGGACGCAATGCGGCCGGTGCGGCAAAGATCTATAAAGTAAAAAAAGGAGATTCTTTGGCGGGTATCGCCAGTCGATTCAATGTTCCGGTGGACAGACTTAAGAAAGCAAATAATTTAAAAACCAATAAGATTCAAGCCGGACGGAGACTGAAGGTTCCCTGCGATGAAATGGGAAGCGCCGGCGATGAAAACCGGGAAAACGTAATGCGTGCGGCAAAATCTCCGTCCAAAACCGTTGTTGCTAAAACATTGACCACGGAGGATGTCGCACAGTTGGGAACGAATAAACATATCGTCACCAAAGGTGAGAATTTGTCCACGATTGCCAGAAAATACAAAACTGAACCGGCCAGATTAAAACAATTGAATAATCTGACCGGCGCTGGTTCCATTGCGCCGGGACAGGTTCTTGTCGTTAAATAATAACCTTTTCAAAACATTCAGATACCATCCGACCGTGTTAATAACCGGAAAAGTTCTTTTTCTTTCTTCTTCATGCTCAGGGCATTCGCTTGAGAAGTGTTTTCATGGTTATAACCTGTTAAATGCAGCAGGCCATGAATGATTAAAAAAATAATTTCCTCGTCAAAACGGATGTTGCCTTTATCCGCATCGCGGCGCGCGGTATCCACGGAGATGACGATATCGCCCAGCATATCGGGATTAATGTCGCAGAATTCTCCTTCCTGCAGGGGGAAAGAAATAACATTGGTGGGTCTGTCTTTGGCAAGATATTGTTTGTTGAGTCGTTGAATGGTTTCGTCATCGACAAACGTGACGCTGATCTCCATCTCCGCACAATCGAGCAGCTTCAGAAGCTTCGCCACTTCCGTGCGAATTTTTCGTTTATCGATTTTAATTCGTTTCTGCTGATTATCGATTTGTATTTTCATTGGACTCTTTTTTGCCGTCGGTCTCCTTCGGAGGCGCTTCGGGATAATCAACACGATGATGAAAGATACCCATCAAAATCCGTGTGAATGTTTCCCCAATGGTGTTGAGGTTCTTCAGCGTTAGTTCACAATCATCCAGTTGACCATCCGCATATATCCGTTCAATCCGTTCGCGCACCAGCGAACGGATTCTGGCCGGTGTCGGATTCGAAAGCGTGCGTGAGGAGGCTTCAATGACGTCGCCCAGCATGACCAGTCCGGCTTCTTTGGTTTGCGGTTTAGGGCCCGGATAACGGAAGTCGCTTTCCGTCAGGGAGCGAATCGATTCGTCTTTGTCTTTCTTGGCTTTATCAAAAAAATAACTGACGAGACTGGTCCCGTGATGTTCACGGATAATATTGATAATCGGTTGACCAAGTTTAACCTGTGAGGCCAGCTCGCATCCTTCCTTGACATGGGAAATGATAATCAGCGAGCTCATTTTCGGAGAGAGCTTGTCATGGCGATTATCGTATCCGGGTTGATTTTCAATATAGTAATGAGGTTTGGCCAGTTTACCGATATCATGGTAATATGCGCTGACCTTGGCCAGTAATGAATTCGCTCCAATGGCTTCCGCCGCGGTTTCCACCAGCGAGGCGACGATAATGCTGTGATGATACGTGCCGGGCGCTTCGATAATCATTCTTTGAAAAAGCGGTTGATTGAGATTGGCCAGTTCCAGCAGTTTGATGTAGGTGATAAACCCGAAAAGGCTTTCAAAAACAGGCGTGATGCCCGCCACCAGAACGCCGGTGATAATGCCGCCCAGAAAACCCATGGATAAACTTATCAGGAAGTCTTTCAGGTCATTAAGCAACTGACCCGTTAGTAAATTCAGACAAAGAATGGCGGCCATATTGATCACCGCCAGGAAAATTCCAACCTTAAAAAAAGTGGACCGCTGGCGGCTGTTGACGATATGATAAGAAGCGGCAACGGATCCCAAAAATGAAAAAAGCGGGAAAATGATTTTTTCATCAAAAAGCAGACCGATGAGAAATGACGTCAGGATACTCATGATCATCGCCACGTTGCGATTAACCAGTACGGCGATGATCATGGCGCCGCAGGCAAAGGGTATTGCAAAATAGCAGGCGTCCATCGGGATGGAAGGGAAAGCCCGGTTAACGGCGACAGCAATGAAGATGCCCGCTTTGACAAGTAATATCTGCAATACGGCGACAATGGCAAAAACGAAAAAGTCCACATTGGAACGGGCGGATGTTTTCAGCCAGTTTCGGGTCCGCCAGAAATATAAAAGCAGCGTCATAAAGAGGGAAATGCAGAATATCCCCAGGATAACCATCAGGCTGGAGATTTTATTCGCCGCGACGGTTTTGTGAAACGCATCCAGTTTGGCCAGTTCCAAATAGCCGATTTTTTCACCTTCGCGGAGGATCATCTCATTTTTCTGCACCTGGAAATAAACCGGTTTAACATCCTGGGCCGCCGATAATATTTTCCGGTTTGTCGCTTCAGGATTAAAGGTGAGGTTGGGTTCGATGAGCTTTTTTACAAGCGAAAAAGAAGAATGCCGGGCACGGGAATGATCGCCTTTAAAGACTGCATTTACTTTTCCGGATAATGCCGGATCAATATCTTTGATATTCAGAATAGAGGATACATCTTTGATGTTTTCTTCTACTTGTGTAATGCCATTAACGGCGGTGATGCCTTTTTGACCTTCGCTGTTTTTAAAAACACTCCGCGTGACAAGCGTGTTTTCGTAGAAGGATGATAGTATCTTGGCGAGTTTTTGCAGAAGGTCATCGGAAAAGTTGTTAGCCGCAAGAAAAGAATATTCTTCCGGTGTCAGCGGAATCCCCAATGATTTTTCCAGCAGGGCCTTGCGCTGCCCGTTTTTCTGCTCCCCGGAAACAAGGATGAAAGCGTTTTTGATTTTTGTTTTGAGGGTAATGGCCATTTCGGCGTCATAATCATAAATCGGCCGCGCATTTGCCGATGCTTCATTCCTTCTTAGCCGGGTGGAGTTGACATCTTCGACCAGAAAATTCCGATCCGCTTTGAGGTTGTCCTGAGCAATCATGCCATGCTGATATTTCGGCATTGAATCATAGAGGGTTGGCGCCAGACTCAGCGTTAATGCGATGCTCAAAATAATGGCAATCGCCCAACGCTGAAAAATGATATTATCCAAAAACTCGAAAGAAATTTTATTTTTTTCTTTCAATTTCCGGAAGGCTGAAAATATCTTTTCAGATGTCGAATCTAAAAAATTCATATATTTTTATTTTTCCCCTTGTCCCAGGACGCATAGGCGGAAATCACATCCGCGACAAGAGGATGCCGGACGACGTCCACCTGCGAAAAATGAACCATGCGAATCGCATCGATCTTTTTCAGAATTTTTTCCGCTTCAATCAAACCGGATGATTTTTCAGCCGGCAGATCAATTTGCGTGATGTCGCCTGTGACAACCGCTTTTGAATTGAATCCCAGGCGGGTCAGAAACATTTTCATTTGCTCGGATGTCGTATTCTGAGCTTCATCCAGGATGATGAAAGAATCATTGAGCGTCCGTCCGCGCATGAACGCCAGCGGCGCGACTTCAATCAGCCCCTTGTTGATCAGAGCGCTTGCTTTCTCCATATCGACCATGTCATAGAGTGCGTCATATAAGGGGCGCAGATACGGATTGACTTTTTCGGCAAGATCACCGGGCAAAAATCCCAGACGCTCGCCTGCTTCCACGGCGGGCCTGGTCAGAATAATGCGCTGCACTTTCTTTTCCAGTAAATGTGACACAGCCATCGCCATCGCCAGATAGGTTTTGCCGGTGCCGGCCGGCCCGATGGCCAGGACCATATCGGCGTTTCTCATGGCGTCAATATAGTGACGCTGGGCAATGCTTTTGGGCGTGATGATGCGCTTTTTGGAGGATATGAAAACCGTATCCAGAAAGACACGGGCTAAATCGAAATGAATATCTTCACTGAGAATCCGATGGGCATAATCTATATCGGAAAAATGAATGCGCCATCCTTTTTCCATGATCGCATAAAGCTGCTTGAGCAGAAGCGTAATCTTCAAGACGGCGGCTTCATCTCCCGTGATCGAAAGGTGGTTCCCCCAGGGTTTAATCCTGACTGGTTCCAGCTTTTCGATGAGTTTCAGGTGATTGTCGTGTTCACCGCAGAGATTCTTCAATAAATTCTGATCGGTGAAGATTATTTTTTCCGACCGGATGTTTTGGGTTGCTTTAATCAAAAAGGTTCAGCCTCTCCAATATTAATCTTCAACAAACGCTGCTGTCGTTTGCTCCCCATGAACTCAAAAACGGTAATTTTCGTTTGCCGGGTTTTCTAGCATTATGAGTCATGCAATGCAATAGAATTTAATCCTGCAAAAACAGGTGGGCAAAGACCCTGGCGTTGCCTGACATATTGTCAATCGGGCAGTTTTCATCCGGCTGATGAGCGTTCATATTGGTTTTGGACCAGACGGCGGCCGGATAGCCTCTTTTGCGAAGATAGGCGGCAACCGTTCCCGCGCCTACCCCACCGGCAAAAGCCTTCAACTGATAGACTTTTTCAATAGCCTGCCGCAGGGCGACGACAACAGGAGCATCAGCCGGCGTAGGACGCGCCGGCTGAACATATTGCTCTTTTGAAATCTCTATTTTTACTGAAAATTTCTTTTCTGCTTTTTTTGTAATCTTTTGAATCTTATTGAAGATGTCCTCCAGATCGTATTGCGGAAGAATACGGCAATCCATGTAGAAGGTATCTTCTCCGGGAATCGTGTTGATATTACCCACATTAGCCTCTTTTTTTGTCGGTTCAAACGTGCTGACGGGAGGATCAAAAAGCGGATCAACAGCGTCGAAAATCTTGCGCAGCTTCGTCAATTTCGTCACCAGATCGGAAGCGGCTGAAAAAGCATTGTTGCCCAGTTGCGGTTTGCTGCCGTGGCATTGCCTGCCGGTTGTTTTGAAGCCCAGCCAGAGGATGCCTTTTTCCGCAATTTCAATGAGAGACCCTTCAGGATTCCCCGAGTCGGGAACCACGATAAGGTCATCTTTATGAAAAATCTTTTCCGGCAAATCCAGGACATGGTACAGCCCTTTGCCGCCGGAGGTTTCCTCGTCCGCGACAAAGAAAAGTTTCACGGAAGAAGACGGAACAATCCCCTCGTCGATGAATGCTTTTGCCGCAAAGATGGAAGCTACCATGTCCTGCTGATTGTCTTCCGTGCCGCGGCCGTAAATATGATTGTCTTTGACATAAGCCGTGTAGGGATCGGCGCTCCAGAGATTAAGTTCTCCCGGCGGAACAATATCCAGATGCGTAATGATCCAGATGTTGCGGGACATATTCTTTCCTTTCAGAGAAGTGAGAAAATTAGGACGGAAGCCGGCTGAGACGGCATCGTCGGGCGCATCATAATGAGAAAAAGATGTAAAACCCATATCGATCAGACGCTTTTTCAGCATTTGAGCTTTCAGCATTTCGCCGTCGCCGCCGTTGACCGGACCGACAGCAGGCACGGCCGTCAGCGCTTTTTGCAATTCAATCATATCGTCGCGATAGGTGTCTATTCTGCGGGTGATTTTTTTAAAAATATTTTTATCAATCATTGTGAAACCTCATTCTATGGTTGTGGTAAGATAAAAACAGGCTGTTCCCAAATGTCCGGCAATTTGCCGAACCGGTCCGTATCGCCGACAATAATCGTCAGCCTTTTCCCCTTATTCAGATACCTGGCGGCGACACGTCTTAAATCCTCTCGTGTCAACGTCTCGATTCTTTTTCGATAGCCGCTCAGATAATCGGCGGGTAAATTTTCATAGTCGATCGTCATTTGCTGAGACACAACATCGCCGGGTTGTTCAAAGGAGAAAATAAAGCCGTTAATGGTAGATTTTTTTGCCCAATCCAGTTCGCTTTGTGAGATGGAACCGGCCGCGACATCTTTCAGGATGGAATTCATCAAATCAAGCGCCTGTATGGTTGATTCCGTCTTGGTGAAAGCATATGTCCCGAAAACACCATAATTGGGCCGCGCACGGTAGAAGCTGCCCGCGCTGTAAGCGAGACCTTCATTATTGCGCACGGCACTGAAGATGCGGGAAGGGAAACCGCCGCTGCCGATAATAAAATCAAGCACCGAAAAAGCGTAATAATCCGGATCTTTTTTGCTGACCGAAAATTCGCCGCTGACCACCGTGGATTGCGGAAGTTGTTTCCGGATCAGGAAAAGGCCATGCCCCGCCTGTTTGGGAGGGGGAGCGATATCCGGGGCGTTCCGCGTATTTTTCCAGTTGCCAAAGTATTGCCGGATTTTGGTTACGGCTTCTTCTCTGGAAATATCTCCGGAAATGGCTATCATCATATTGGCCGGGAAAAAATATTCCCTGTGAAACGCGGTGAGGTCATCACGGACAATCTTATGCAGGGAGCCGGGCGTCGCATAGCGGCCGCGCGGATCAGCCGGATACAACAGACGGTTGAATTCGCGAAAAGCAAGACGCTGGGGATTATCCGCAATCCGTCGCAGGTCTTCCTGTTTTAACGAAAGAGCCAGGGAAATTTTTTCTTCTTCAAACGCCGGCTCCTTCAGCATCCGGGAAAGAAGGTCCAGACAGTCGTCCAGATCGCTTTTCAGGAAAGAAAATTGGACGGAAGCGGAATCCAGCGTCATGGAAATGGATGGTGATGCGGCCAGAAAATCAAAACGCTGATCGATTTCAGAGCTGGAAAGTCTTGCTGTGCCGCCTGTTCTCATGACAGACGCGGTCAGGTCTGCCAGGCCTTCCTTGCCCGGAGGGTCATACATCGATCCGGTTCGCACCATGGCGGACAGGGAGACCAGCGGCAGTTCGCGGTCCTGAAGAAAAAATAAAACCATGCCGTTTTCCAGCAAAATCTTATCGGTCTGCGGTATGCGAAATTCCAGCCCGGGATATTTAATTTTATCGGGCTGCGGAAATACCGGATTTGCAAAAGCCGCTGCTGAGAAAAATCTCCACAGCAGGAACAGGGACACCCCGATCAAGATACAGGAAGTAATTTTATTTCTCATTTTTCCCTTTGTTTTCAACGGTCTTTTTGTTTAAAACCGCGATCGTCCGGTTTTCGGCGACCAGATATTTTGCCGCAGCCGCCTGAATATCTCCAGCCGTTACTTTATCAATTTGAGAAATGTAATTGGAAAAATACCGGTAATCGCCCAGCAGCAATTCATAATAGGAAAGCGTGGAAGCCAGTTCGGAATTGGAATCCAGGCTTTTCAGATAATCCATCTTCATTTGTTTTTTTGCTTTGACGAGCTCCTGGTCGGATACGGGATTGCTCTTGATGTTTTCCAACTCCTGAAAAATAGCCATCTGAAGTTCATCGCTTGTGTGCGGATGGCGCGGCTGGGCAAAAATTGCAAACAGATTGGGATACCGTGCGGCAGGCAGGCCGTTATGAACGCTGACGCTGTCCGCGATCTGCATTTTTAAGACCAGTTTGGAGTATAGACGGCTGGTTCGGCCTTTGCTCAGAATCGTTTCCAGAACGTCGAAGGCATAATCTTCAGCGGCGGGGGCGGTCGGCTTATGATAACCGATGATCATGGACGGATTGGCGTCGAACAGAACTTCAACTCTTCTTTCCCCGGTTTGCCGCGGTTCGGCTGGAACCGAAACCGATTGAAGGTTGGCCTTGGGAATACGTCCAAAGTAACGGTCGATCAGTCTTAACGTTGCTTTCGTGTCAATATCTCCAACCACGGCGATGATGATATTTTCCGGCGACAGGTATTTTTGATGAATATGCCGGATGGCTGAAGGACTCATGAACATGATATCCCGGCGCAGACCGATGACGGGCACGCCATAGGGATGGACCTGATACACCGTCTTCATGAAAGCTTCATAAAGCTTCCCGTCGGGACTGGCTTCCGTCCGTTGACGCCATTCCTCCAGAATGACATCCCGCTCCGTGTAGAAATCGCGGAAAACGGGATTAATCAGACGGTCCGCTTCAATACGCGCCCAGAGTTCAATTTTATTGGCCGGCAGACTGACGAAATAGGTTGTGACATCCTGACCGGTGGATGCGTTCATTTCCAGGCCGCCATTCTCCGTATAGAGACGATCAATTTCATTCGGAACAAAATATTGCCGATGGCTGGCCTGTAATGTTTTCAGTTGCGCGGCAAGATATTTAAGGCGCTTGGGATTCGCTTTTTCCAGTTTCTTTTTTTCGAAATCCAGCGCCTGGCCGGTTTTTTCGATCCGGGAAAGCAGCTTCTTTTCGGCAGCGTAATTTTTCGTGCCGATGGTCGTTGTGCCCTTGAACATCATATGTTCCAGAAAGTGGGCGGCGCCGCTTTGTCCCTTGACCTCATCAACGGCTCCGACACGGTGGCGAATGAAGAGTGAAACTGTCGGACTGAACTTGCGATCCAGCATCAGAACTGTCAGGCCGTTATCCAGTCTGGTTTTGACAACCTTTTTTTCCAGGTCCAAAGCCTGAGCCCATCCGGATGCGCTAAGGAGAATTATTCCGGCCAGTAGTAAATAAAATTTATTTCGTGTCCGCATGATCCGTCTCTTCATTGGATTTATTTGGAAAAAAGCGAAAGTAAACATAAAGGAGACCTGCAATACAAAACAAAATAATAAAGGAGGCTGAAAACAACGTCATGACAAATTCCAGAGGGTTGGCCATTTTAAATGAACGCACCAGAATATCGATGCCGAACACTAAAAAAAACAGTGACAGCAAAAGTACAACCACATTTTTAATCACGACCAGAGTATTCATTGCATGGCACCTGCATCTTTCGGCGACATTTTGAGCTTTGCTTTAAGCCTGCTGTAAACGTCATAAGTGAAATCGTCATTACGGCAGCTCAAAAGTGAATTGTTATGATATAGAGGTTCATGCTGAATGTCAAATGGGGAAGCCGCAACGGCATCGGGCCACATTTTGGTGCCGGGAATCGGCGAATATTCGGCCAGCACCGGTTTGGCGCCGCATTCCAGGACAAAATTAATACTGTGCGCCACATCCGCGGTTCTCTGTCCCGGAATGCCGCACAAAAGATAAATACCGATATCTTCCGTTTTATATCCTGCGTTTTTGAGATGAATAACCGCCTGTCGCAGCTCTTTGTTTTGAACCTTGCCTCCCGTATTTTTCTGCAACTGGAAATCAGCCGTCTCAAAACCAAACCGGATGGTTTTAAAGCCGGAATCGTAGAGCATCCTGCTTAATTTTGCGTCAATTTGCCTGAGATGAAGACCGTTGGGACAGTGAAACCTACAGGATAAATTCCGTCTTTTGACCTCATGAAGCAGCGGGATAATCATCCCTTCCGGGTCAACCAGAAGCGCATCATCGTAAAAGCTGAAATCCGTCACGCCAAAATTCTTTTGCCAATGTTCAATTTCATCAGCCACACGAACAGGGTCACGCCGCAGGTATTTTTTGTAAAACAAATGGGAGGAACAATAACTGCACCGGTAAGGACAGCCCAGCGATGTGATGATCGGGATCTGGTCGATCCGGTCGAGCAAATCAAAGGCCGGGTAGGGCAGGTCGTCCAGATTTTTTTCAGCGGGCGCCAATAAGGTATCTTTGTTAAATAAATATTGAAGCAAATCCAGAACAGGTTTTTCGCCCCGCCCGGAAATGACGTAATCCGCGCCGGAATACGTCGCCGCGTGATCATGGCACAGCGAGGCATATTTCCCCCCCAGGACAATCGGCACGTCGGGCAGCATCTCTTTGACTATTTTAATGGCTTCAAAAACACCGGGGTACCAGTAAGTCATTATAGACGTGACCATTACGATATCCGTGTCGGGGTATCGGCCCAGTTCCGTGCGGAAGACATCGGGATCAATGCCATAGCGGCAATAACTGCGCGGCAGTACTTTGAGGCACTCCGGTTTGTCGATGACCTGACGGAAAAATCCGCCGTGACCGTAGGCATGTCTTCTAGGAGTTTTCCCTCCTTTTTGCAGCATGAGCGGAGAATAGGGATTCAGGCAATCCAGATAAGAAACGCGATGACGGTTGGCGCGCAGCAGGCCGCCCAGATATAACAGCCCCAGCGGTTTCAGCCAGAAATCATAAGCCGCAAAATCGTAAATCCAGGGATTAATCAACAGAATGTTTTTACTCATGGGTGCGCCTTTTAGCATACAAGTCGATGAATTACAAAGCACAGCTCTTCATCGTTTGAACCAGAACTTAATCTGTGGTACAAGAACCCGAAGGAAGTTTATCCTTGGAAAGATTAAAAGGAGGTATTTCTCGTGCGCCTGTTTCCTAAAGAAGAAAATTTTTTTGATTTATTTGAAGAATTAGCCGGCAAGATTGAAGAAGGCGGTCAATTTTTCCTGGAGATGACCCAACATCAAAATTATTCGGAAGCCAGAGTTTCCCGGCTCAAGGAAATTGAACATGAGGCGGATGGCATTGCTCATAAAACATACGAAAGAATGCACAAAACGTTTTTGACGCCCATCGACCGCGAAGATATCTACGCGTTGGTCAATAAAATGGATGATATTCTGGACCATATCGAAGGCACTGCAAGCCGCATACACATGTATAAGGTTAAAAAGCCGGATGATGAAATCGTCAAGCAGGCGGAAATTCTTTTTCAAGCGATCAAAGAAATCAAGAGCGTTGTGCATGGATTGCGTAATATGAAGAACAGCCAGATGATTCTGGATGGCTGCGTGGAAATCCACACCCTGGAAAATGCCGGCGACGTCGTTTTAAGAACCATCATTACCGATCTTTTTATTAAAGAGAAAGACGCCATCGAACTGCTGAAATGGAAGGAAATCTTTGAGCGGCTTGAAGAAGCTATTGATGTTTGTGAAAATGTATCCAACATTGTGGGAACGATTGTCCTGAAACATGCTTGAGTCCATCAAAGAAATCATTGCTTGCATATGGTAAAAACCATGAAAAGAGGAAGCGGCATACTGCTGGGCATATCGTCGCTGCCCGGCCCGTTCGGCATCGGAACCCTGGGGCAGGGCGCGCGGAGCTTTGTGGACAGACTGCGGCAAAGCGCGCAGTCTTACTGGCAGATTCTGCCCGCATCGCCTACGGGGTTTGGCGATTCGCCCTATCAGACATTCAGTGCGTTTGCGGGTAATCCGTATTTTATCGATTTTGAAGAATTGTATCGTGAAGGTCTGCTGCCGGAGAGTGCGCTGGGTATGTGCGCCGGTCTGTCCGGAACCGATCCGCATTCCGTGGATTATTATGCGCAATATACCGGTAAGCCGAAAGCGCTGCATCTTGCCTACCGGCACAGCGCCGCGCATCTTGCGGACGAGATGGAGGCCTTTCAACAGCGCCACGAGAGCTGGATAAACGACTATGCTCTCTATATGGCGCTGAAAAGCGATTATAAAATGAAGGCTTTCTCGGAATGGCCCCAAGAGCTTGCACAAAGACAGCCTGCCGCTCTGAAAGCCGCCGCCAGGCGTCTGGAAGAGCAAATCCATTATCACGTATTTGTTCAATACCTTTTCTTCCGGCAGTGGGACGCGCTGAGAAAATACGCAAACGGCAGGGGAATCAGCATTATCGGAGATATGCCCATCTACATGGCGCCGGACAGCGCGGATGCCTGGATGAGCCGCGACCTGCTGGATCAGCAGGGACGCGTTGCGGGGTGCCCGCCGGACTATTTTTCGGAGACGGGGCAGCTTTGGGGAAATCCTCTCTATGACTGGGATGCGCTGAAAAAAACGGGTTATCACTGGTGGATCAGGCGTATCGCTCATCAATTGTCCCTCTGCGATTACCTGCGTATCGACCATTTCCGCGCGTTCGAAGCTTACTACGCAATACCCGCCGGCGCAAAAGATGCCATCAATGGAAGTTGGATCCGCGGCCCGGGGATGGATTTTTTCCATCACCTTAAAAATGAACTGGGGGAACTGCCGCTGATTGCCGAGGATCTGGGCTATCTGACGCCGGCGGTTTTCGAATTGCTTCATGCGACAGGGTTTCCGGGTTTGAAGGTTCTTCAGTTTGCTTTCTCGCCGGATGGCAATAGTATCTACCTGCCGCACCGGTATGATGAAAACTGCCTGGTTTACACGGGAACGCATGACAACGACACGACAATCGGCTGGTACCGCGGGCTTGGCGCGGACGAACGGGCATTTCTTAATGCCTACATGGACGGCGTGGATGAAGAGCGCGTGCACTGGCAGATGATCAGGCTGGCCATGGGGTCTGTAGCCGATGTGTGTATTTTCCCCATGCAGGATGTTCTCGGGCTTCCCTCGTCGGCGCGCATGAACCGGCCGCAGACATCACAGGGAAACTGGCAGTGGCGGATGCTGGAAGACCAGTTTGATGATACAATCGCACGGAAACTGGCAAGCATGACGAAGTTGTTCGGGCGGATGGAATGATGATGAAGAAGGACTTGAAAAAATACATCAACACGGATGAGATTTATCTGTTCAACACCGGAGAGGCGCAGCAGGCTTATGCCACCTTCGGTTGTCACCGCGTGGCTGAACTTGACATGCACCGCTTTCTTACGTGGGCGCCCAATGCCAGGGGAGTCAGCGTCGTGGGGGATTTCAACGGTTGGGATGCTTCGCGAAACCGGATGGAACGGCTCGATACCGGCGTATTTGCCGCGTTGATACCGGGTTTACGGGACGGGGACTGCTACAAGTATCAGATCAACGGATACGACGGCCGGACCGTACTCAAGGCGGATCCATTCGCCTTTCATGCCGAAGTCCGTCCGGCAACCGCTTCGAAGGTCTGGACCCTCGGGGGATATTCCTGGCGCGATGCCGAATTTCTGCGGCGGCGTTCCGGACAAAATGTTCTGAACCGTCCCGTGAGTATATACGAAATGCATCTGGGCTCATGGCGCAAGCCGGACGGGTATCACTTTGCGAATCTGCGTGACACCGCCGACGAACTTTCCGGCTACCTGGCGGAAATGGGCTTTACGCACGTGGAAATCATGCCCGTTACCGAATATCCACTGGATGATTCATGGGGGTATCAGGTGACCGGTTTTTACGCGGTCACCAGCCGTTACGGCACGCCGCAGGATTTTATGTATTTTGTCGATACGATGCACGCAAAAGGCATCGGCGTCATCATGGACTGGGTGCCCGCCCATTTTCCAAAAGATGAGCACGGTCTGGCCCGGTTTGACGGCACCTGCCTTTACGAACATCAAAATCCGATGCAGGCCGACCACCCGCAATGGGGCACGCTGATCTTCAATTACAGCCGTCCCGAAGTGGTCAGCTTTCTGGTTTCCAGCGCGATGTGCTTCTTTGATATTTACCATATCGACGGCATCCGCGTGGATGCCGTCACCTCGATGCTTTATCTGGATTACGCCCGCAAGGAAGGCGAGTACGTGCCCAACGAGCACGGCGGCAACATTGACCATTCCGCCGTGTCTTTTCTGCAAAAACTGAATTCCGTGATTCTGACCCGGTATCCCGGAACGATCACCATCGCGGAGGAATCGACGTCCTATCCGATGATCACCAGACCGCCCTACGACGGGGGGCTTGGTTTTGTATTCAAGTGGAACATGGGGTTTATGCATGATACGCTCAAGTATATGTCGATGGACCCCTTTTTCCGGCATGATCATCATGAGAAGCTGACGTTTTCCATGTGTTATGCGTTTAGTGAAAACTTCATTCTGCCTTATTCCCACGACGAAGTGGTTCACGGCAAGAAATCTCTGCTCGATAAGATGTACGGCAACTATAATGATAAGTTTGCGTCCCTGCGGGTGCTGCTCGGTTTTATGTACGCGCATCCGGGTAAAAAACTGCTGTTTATGGGCGGCGAATTCGGACAGTTTATCGAATGGGCGCATCAAAAACCGCTCGACTGGTTTCTGCTGGACTTTGAAAAGCACCGCCGGCTGCAACAGTATGTGAAGGCGCTCAATGCTTTTTACACCGGGTGTCCCGCCCTTTATGCGATTGATGACGGCTGGAGCGGATTTACCTGGCTGAATGTCAACGATGCTCAGCATAGCGCCATCAGCTTTTTGCGTCGCGGCCGCAAGCCCGGAGAATGCTGCGTGTGTGTTTTCAACTTCACACCGGTTCCCGTGAAACGCTTTGTGATCGGGTTGCCGTCCGACGGCACGTTGCGGGAAACGCTTGCGAGCGATGATGCGCTGTTCGGCGGAGGCGGTCGTCATCAACCGGCCGGAATTACCGCGTCCCATGAAGAATTTTCCGGGCAGCCTTACCGAGCGGTCATCGATTTGCCGCCGCTTACGGCCGTCTATTTTGCTTATGATGAAAAGAGCGTAACGTGAACAAAGAACTGCGGCAAATCATGGAATCAAAAAATATCCCGCCCACAATACTGATGACCGGATCCGAATGCGCGCCGTTTGCCAAAACGGGAGGACTGGCGGATGTCATCGGCACATTGACCCGGGAACTGAAAAACCTGGGCTTTGATATCCGTCTGGCGCTGCCTTTTCATCGGATCATCAAGGAGCAATACCGGGAACATGTGCGGCATGTTGTCAGTTTCAGCGTGGACATCGGCCGACATTCTCAATACGTGGGGATCGAACAATACGATTGGGAGGGCATCCCGGTTTACTTCATCGACAATGAACATTATTTCGGCCACGCCATATACTGCGGCGGCATTTTCGAAGGCGAACAGTACAGCTATTTTTCGCGCGCGGTTCTCGAAGCGCTGCCGATCATGGATTTTGTTCCGGATATCATCCATGTCAACGACTGGCACACGGCGATGATTCCCATGCTGTTGAAGACCCAGTATGCTTCACATCCGCAGGGAAGGTGCAGGACCGTTCTTTCGATCCATAACCTGGGCTATCAGGGGCGCTTCAATTTTGGTTATGCGGCAGGTCTCCTGGGCATTGAGGGCCGGTATTGCCATCCGGATTATCTTGAGTATCATGGCGACGCCAATTATTTGAAAGGCGGCATCGTTTTTGCCGATAAACTGGTCACCGTGAGCCCGACCTATGCTCAGGAGATACGGACGCCGCATTATGGAGAGGGACTGGATGGTTTGCTGCAAACGCGCGTTAATGACCTGACCGGCATTCTCAACGGGATTGATACCCGGATCTTTCATCCGGCCGCCGACCCGCTGATTCCCTATCCGTATGACGCCTCGTCGCTTTCGAAAAAGCAGAAAAACAAAGAGGCCCTGATTGCCGAACTCGGCCTTAAAATCAGTCCGAAAACGCCGCTGATCGGAATGGTGACACGATTGGCGAAGCAAAAAGGGATTGATCTTGTTCTACGCGTGTTTGACGAGATCATGCAGGCGGATGTTGGTTTCGTGCTGATCGGGACGGGGGACAGGCATTATGAACATTTTTTCCGCGGCATTGCCGAACGGACGGGTCATCGGGCGGCAGGCGTAACACAGTTTGACGATTCGCTGGCGCATCGCATTTATGCGGGAAGCGATTTCTTCCTGATGCCGTCCCTGTTTGAGCCGTGCGGCATTTCGCAGATGATTGCCTTGCGTTACGGCACGCCGCCCATTGTCCGCGCGACGGGCGGTCTGAAAGACACCGTTCACCCCTATAACGAATACACCGGTGAAGGCAACGGTTTTTCTTTTGAAAACTATAATGCGCATGATATGCTTCATACCATACGATATGCCCTGAATGTTTATGCGCGCAAGGCGCGTCTGAAATCGCTTCGGCAGAGGGCGATGACGCAGGATTTGAGCTTTCGAAAGAGCGCGCTGGCGTATGCGAAGCTGTATCTTGCGACCCTTGGCCAGGGAACAGGATAATTTTCATTGACACGGGTTTTGCCGTTTCATAAAAAATATTTTTTGCGGTGGGATTTTCGGATATCCCGAATTCGGCAATTGAAGGCAGGGAAGTGGAAGACAGGATTTTAAAAATTAAAACAATCATCGAAGGCAAGTTAAAACGGCATTACGGCCGTAAGTTCGAGAATGCCTCGGATGAGGAAATATTCCAGGCGGTGGCGATGAGCATCCGGGACCTGGTCCTTGAACAGATGGTGAAGGCCAATGAAGAAATTGAGCATAAGGGGGCCAAGCAGCTTTGTTACCTTTCGGTCGAGTTTTTGATGGGCCGGGCGCTGGTCAATAACCTGATTAATCTCGGTTTACTGGAAGAGTACCGGGCCGTTATGGCCGAGATCGGCTATTCCTTTGAAAAGCTCGAAGAGCAGGAAAACGAAGCGGCGCTCGGTAGCGGCGGTCTGGGGCGGCTGGCGGCGTGTTTTCTGGATTCACTCTCGACGCTGAATCTCCCCGTGACGGGGTATGGCCTGCACTACGAATACGGCATGTTCCGCCAGTGCATCGTCAACGGCGAGCAGACGGAAGCGCCGGACGACTGGACGGCAAAAGGCGATATCTGGGAGATTGAGCGGCGAGAAGAAAAGGTTGAGGTGCATTTTGAGGGTGTGGTTGAAGAGGTCTGGACGGACGACGGCCTGACCATCTCGCATAAAAACTATCAGACGGTCATTGCCGTGCCTTACGACATGCCAGTTATCGGCTATGACAGTCGTGTTCCCGCGGTGCTCCGTTTATGGCGCGCGGAATATCCCGCCGCGTTTGATCTGCATTCTTTTAACAAGGGAGACTATGTCTCCCTGCTGCAGCAAAGAGAGCTCGCCGAGTCCATCTGCAAAGTGCTGTATCCCAAGGATGACCATATTGCGGGCAGAATGCTGCGTCTGAAACAGTATTACTTCCTGGCGTCCGCGACCATGCAGAGCGTGGTGCGCGAACACAAGAAACGCCATGGAGATGTGCGTACGCTGCCCGAGAAAATCGTGATTCAGATTAACGATATCCATCCCGCGCTGGCGATCCCGGAGCTGATGCGCATCCTGCTTGATGATGAAGGGATGAAATGGGAAGACGCATACGATATCGTGAGCCGCGTCTTCAACTACACCAACCACACGGTTATGCATGAGGCGCTGGAGGCCTGGCCCGAGCAGTTCTTTAAATCGATGCTTCCGCGTGTTTATGCGATCGTCTTTGAAATCAATGAACGTTTCAATGAAATGTTATGGAAAATGTTTGCGGGAGACTGGGACAAGATGAATCAGATGTCCGTTATTGCTCACCATGAGATTCGCATGGCCAACATGTGTATTGCGGTGTGCCGAACGGTCAATGGTGTCTCGCAGTTGCACGGCAGAATATTGAAGACCCGCACTTTCCGCGATTTTTACGTGATGTACCCCGGGAAATTTACGGCCGTCACCAACGGCATCACCCAGAGACGCTGGCTGGCCGCGGCTAATCCGGCCCTCTGCGCATTGATCGGCGATTATATCGGCGATCAATTCATCCGCGATTATCGCGAGTTGGAACGGTTAAAGCCTCTGGCGGGCGACCAGCGGTTTCTGACGGATTTTGCGCGTGTCAAGGAGCAGAATAAGCAACGTCTCGCCGAATATGTGTTGAAGAAACAAGGCATTCAAATCGACGCCGGCTCGGTCTTTGATGTGCAGGCGAAACGGTTGCATGAGTATAAGCGCCAGCTTTTAAAAGTGCTGCACATTTTATATCTGTACAATCGCTTCACCGGCAGTGCGGCCTACGCTTTACCCCGGCCGGTAACGTTCCTGTTTGCGGCCAAGGCGTCGCCCGTGTATCGCAGGGCCAAGGACATCATTCAACTCATCCACGCGGTTGCCGCTCTGGTTGAATCCCATCCGCGCACGAAAGACGGCATGCGGATTATTTTCCTGGAGAACTACAATGTGTCTCTGGCCGAAAAGCTGATCCCGGCGGCGGACATCAGCGAACAGATCTCCACGGCGGGATGCGAAGCCTCCGGCACGGGCAATATGAAATTTATGCTCAACGGTGCCGTGACGCTGGGAACGATGGACGGCGCCAATGTGGAAATATTCGATCAGGTGGGAGAAGACAACATCTTCATCTTTGGCGCCCGCGCCGATGAAATTGCCCGGATGGAGAATCAAAACCTGTACCGCCCGAAGGATTTTTTCGACGGGAATGCGGACATCCGCGACGCCGTTTCGCGGCTGGTGGATGGTTCGCTGCCGGGCGTGGGCAAAGACAGGTTTCGTGACCTTTACCAATCGCTGCTTTTTGGGGATTATGACCGGGCGGACAAATACTTCCTGCTGTATGACTTTGACGCTTATCGCTCGGCGTTTGAGGACGTTCTGGTCTCGTACAGCGATGCGCCCGACTGGACAAGAAAGGCAGTCTGCAACACGGCTTCCGCGGGGTTTTTCAGCGTTGACCGAACCATAGACGAATACAACCGGCGGATATGGGGGCTCACGGCGATCTGAAACAAGAAAGGACAGGGACGATGCCGATCAAATATAGAAATGACATGCTGCATGATTCATCACTGTATATGTTTCGTGATCCCGTCGGGGCTTTGACCACCGGTGCGCCCGTGACCATACGTTTCCGGACGCAACTGGAGAACGTGAGCGGCGTCTATCTTTGCCTGTACGGCAGGGATTTCCACAAGGACCATCTCATGCGGCAGTCGGACGAATACTGGCAGGCGGACATCACCGCGCCGTCCATTCCCAATGTGTACTGGTATTATTTTACGATCAATGTCGGCGGCAAGCTTTGCTATTACGGCGCCAGAGGGCAGCGCACCGGGGGCGTCGGCTGCATCTACAGTGAACGGCCGCCCTCCTATCAACTCACGGTCTATGACGCCGGGTTTGAGGTGCCGGAATGGTTTCAGAAGAGCGTGATGTATCAGATTTTTCCCGACCGCTTCCGGCCGAGCGATGACCAGACGGCGCAAAAAGGCATCGCGTACCACCGCTCCAAAGGCCGTCGTGTCTGTTATCACGAAAAATGGGACGAAAGGCCGCTTTATACTCCCCTGCCGGGCGATACGTCCTATAATCCCTGCGATTACTTTGGCGGGACGCTCAAGGGTATCGAGGCAGCTCTTGATTATCTGCAAGACCTCGGAGTGAGTGCGCTGTATTTGAACCCGATATTTGAAGCGGCTTCCAACCACCGTTACAACACCGCCGATTATTTCAGCGTCGATCCGGTCCTGGGCTCGGAAGCGGATTATGCGTCATTATGCCGAAAGGCGGCAGACCGGGGGATCCGTATTATTCTGGACGGCGTGTTTTCCCACACCGGTTCCGACAGCATCTATTTTAACCGGGATGGGGCTTATGAAGGTCCGGGCGCCGCAAACAGCCGTGATTCGAAGTATTACCCCTGGTACATGTTTGAACGCTATCCCGACAAATACCGGTGCTGGTGGGGATTCAAGTCGCTGCCCGAGGTCAATGAGCACGAACCCGGCTGGCAGCAATTTGTTATTACGGACGAGGACAGCGTCATCCGGCACTGGATCAAAGCGGGCGCGAAAGGGTATCGTCTCGATGTGGCCGACGAATTGCCGGACGACGTGCTGGCGATGATCCATGCCGCCGCGAGGCAGACGGACCCTGAAGCCGTGATGATCGGCGAAGTCTGGGAAGACGCGACAACGAAATTCAGTTACGGTGAAAAGCGCCATTACGCGCTGGGCGGTATGCTTGATTCCGTCACGAATTACCCGTTGCGCAACGCGGTGATCGGTTTTTTGACGGGTAAGACGGACGCCAATAACCTGAAAGGCTTTCTGGTGGATCAGGCGGCAAATTACCCCAAACCCATGTACTATGCGCTGACCAATCTGCTTTCATCCCATGATGTAGAGCGGGTGCGGACCGCTTTGAGCGCGCGCATTGAACCGCATGAACTCTCCCGGGAACAGCAGGCTTCTTTCGTTGTCAGCGACAGCCAGAACAAAAAAGGCGCCCAGCGCCAACGCCTGGCCGCGGTGCTGCAGTTTTGTCTTCCCGGCGTTCCCTGCGTCTATTACGGCGATGAAAAAGGGATGAACGGATTTCTCGATCCCTTCAACCGGGAACCTTTTACAGAAGCGCCGGCGCCGTACGATCTGACGCAGCATTACCGGCAATTGGCGCAGTTGCGCAACTCCGCGGATGCCCTGCGGACGGGCCATGTCGTGTTCTTTGCCCCGGATGCCGATTGCTTCGGCGTTCTGCGCTACATCATCGGAGGCCGGGACGCCCTGGGACGTCCCGCGCAGGACGGCGTTTATTTTATCGCGGTCAATCGTTCGGAAACATCGCGACTGGTGGTGTTCGATTTTCTGAACAGAAATTCGCTTTTTGCCGGGGTACACCAGCAGACATTACGCCCGGCGCTAAACGGCACGGTTTCCTGCCTTCTGACCAGGAAGCGGCATCCGCTGATCAATGGTCTGCTGGAAATCACATTAAAAGGTTTGAGCGCCGTGTGGCTGAAAATATCCTGGCCACCCGAGGATCGCCAAAACCAGGACGGGAGATCATGATGTCCTATCAGGAAACCTATTTACGCTGGATGGAATTCGTCAAGGAAGAGCGCCTGTTGTCCGAGCTTTCCTCCATCAAAGACGACGACGAACAGATTAAGGAACGCTTCCTCAGCGACCTGCCGTTTGGAACGGCGGGGCTTCGCGGCGTCATCGGCGCGGGCATTACGCGGATGAACCGCTATGTGGTCGGCCGCGCGACGCAGGGGTTGTCGGACTATCTTCTGGCGGATGGGAAAGCCGCCGGATGCATGGTCATTGCCTATGATTCCCGGCAGTTTTCGCGGGAATTCGCCGTCGAAGCAGCTTGCGTGTTTGCGGGGAACGGCATCACGGCCTGCCTGTTCAAACAAATGACGAGTGTGCCCGAACTGTCCTTTGCCGTACGGCATTTAAAAGCGCAGGGCGGCATCGTCATCACGGCCAGCCACAATCCGCCCCGGTATAATGGCTACAAAGTCTATGATGCATACGGCGGGCAGCTCGGTCCGGAAGAGAGTCTTGCGGTGACAGCCTGCATCCAAAAGCTGGACCCGTTTACGGATGTCCAAAGAGTTGATTATCGGGAAGGCGTCGCCGGAGGCCTTATCCTGGAGATCGGCGAAGAGATTGATCGGGTTTATTATCAGCGCATTGTCGAACTGTGCGGTACGGAGAGTGCCGGCGACCTGAAGGTTGTTTATACACCGATTCACGGAACCGGGATGCGCACGGTTGAGAATGTATTCCCCGCGGCCGGGATCAGGAATTATTTTGTTGTCGAAGAACAGAGAAAGCCGGACGGTCTTTTCCCGACGGTGAAATCTCCGAATCCCGAGGAACCGGACGCCATGAAAATGGCGATTGAACTGGCCGGCCGATTGGGCGCCGATCTGGCTATTGGCACGGACCCGGATGCGGATCGCATGGGCGCGGCGGTGCGCCGGCCGGACGGAACATACGCCATGTTGACGGGCAATCAGGTCGGGTGTTTATTGACGGACTATCTGCTGGATAAGCGCCGTTTATCCGGCAATATCCGTTCCTCGGATTACATTGTCAAGTCGTTTGTCTCCACCGGCATGGCGGATGCAATTGCCCGTCATTACGGTGTCCATTCTTATACCGTTTTGACGGGGTTTCGTTTTATCGCCGGGTTCATTCGCAAACAGGAGCAGACGGACGCTGATTTTATCTTTGGATTTGAGGAAAGTTTCGGTTTTCTGGCCGGATCATTTGTCCGCGATAAAGACGGCGCGATGGGAGCGCTGCTTTTGTGCAAAGCGGCTCAGCATTACAAGAGCCAGGGAAGAAGCCTGCTGGATATGCTGGAAACGCTTTATGAGACGCACGGGTATTACCTGGAGAGCGTGAAGAATATCGCGTTTACGGGTTTGGACGGTATGGAGAAAATGAAAGCCATCATGGCGCGGCTGCGTGAAAAACCGATTGCGGCGATAGGCGGTCTGGCTGTGAAATGTACAGAGGACTATCTTTCGCGTCTGCGCACCGACGCCAACGGCATCGTATCGGATATTGAACTGCCTTCCGCCAACGCCTTAAAGTTTATCCTGGAAAAGTCCGCGTGGGTTTGTATTCGACCGTCCGGAACAGAACCGAAAATTAAGATATACTATGCGGTGTGTGGCACCACACGGGAAGCTGCTGAGAATCAGCTCAAAAGCCTCGAAACGGGCTTTGGACAGATTCAGTAAACGGAGGATGTGGGACCCCACAGGAGATCCTGTCCCATCGTGTTCGGCGTTACCAGAACGACCCCCTCTTCGCTGATATGGAAACACCTGGCGTCCTCGGCGGGATTTTCACCAATAACCGTATTGTCGGGAATGTGTGTTCCCTTGTCGATAATGGCATGGACAATGCGGCAGTTTTTCCCGATATACACATTGGGCAACACGACGCTGTTCCTGATCATGCTGCCGGTTTCGATATGGGTTCCATAAAAGATGACGGAATGATCGACATGGGCGCCGGCAATGATACATCCGCCGCTGATGAGTGAATTGATGGCTTCGCCGCGCTTTCCCGGATTATCAAAAACAAACTTTGCCGGAGGCAGTTGCGCCTGATAAGTCCAGATCGGCCACCGTTGATCATACAGGTTCAAGTCCGGTTTAATCGAACAGAGTTCGATATTCGCCTTGAAGTAGGCATCCACGGTGCCTACGTCGCGCCAATAGGCCATCTCACCCTGCTCGTTGCGGTAAGGATACGCCATGGCCACGCTGTTATGAATGGCGTGCGGGATGATGTTTCTGCCAAAATCGTGAGCGGACGTTTCATCATTAGCGTCCTGGGTCAAAGAGTTGTACAGGAAACGGGTCGAGAAAACATAGATGCCCATGGAAGCCAGGGCTGTGTCCGGTTTGTCGGGCATGGTGTCAGGCTGGTCCGGTTTTTCGGTGAAGCGGGAGATGCGCAGGTTTTCGTCAACGGACATGACGCCGAAATTGCGCGCCTCCTCGCGCGGCGCTTCGATGCAGCCCACGGTCATGTCCGCCTTCGATACGACGTGCTGCATCAGCATCTTCGAGTAATCCATGGTGTAGATATGATCGCCGCCCAGCACCAATACGTATTCCGGCGCGTGGCGGTGAATGATATCGATATTCTGGTAGAGAGCATCGGCCGTTCCGCGGTACCAGTCTTTTCCCATCCGCTGCTGGGCCGGAATAATCTCGACAAACTCGCCGATTTCGGCGCGCATGAAATTCCAGGCCTGCTGTAAATGACGGATCAGCGAGTGTGCTTTATACTGTGTCAGCACGCCAATGCGGCGCAGGCCGGAGTTCACGCAGTTCGACAGGGGAAAATCGATCATCCGGTATTTGCCCCCGAAAGGGACGGCCGGCTTGGCGCGCCATTTGGTCAGATCTTCCAGTCGTGAACCTTCTCCGCCGGCCAGAATCAGCACCAGTGTCTGGCGCGTCACTTCCGTGGCAATCCTGGTTTCAACGTAACCATAGTAATTCTGCTGTATCGGCTGTTCTTCTATTCCGTTGTCCATAATGCTTTCCCTCTGGCAGAAGATATTCTGATGAATCAATCCGTAAAAAAAAACTACAATTGATACTTCTCTTTAATTTCTTTTTCGGCCGCAAACCAGTCGGACATTTCATCTCCGGAGACGCCAGATTCCATTCTCTCCTGATAGAGGTCGTAAGCTTTTTTCTGAACCTCGACCAGAAAATCCTGCAGGTCCGGTTTTTTTGTTTTCTTTGCGGCGGGGGCGGCTTTTCTTACGGCGCTTTTTTTGATGTTTTCTTTTTTGGCCGGCATCATGACCTCCTTATTTGAAAAACCAAATGACTTGTTACCTGCCTGATAGCATTTTTCCAGGCAAGCCGTCAAGGAAATCGTTATGAATTCCGTTGGATAGAGGTAAGTAATTCATGATATTTTTCTTTCCATGATTGTGTTATGGAACAGGAGAAAATTGACTGCGGCACAAAGCATAAAGAGGGAAGAGGGATGCCATTTAATAAACTATACATCAGCAGTCCGATCAATGCCGTGCTGGAGGGATTCCACCGCGACGATATTACCATCGATACGCTGAAGGAAAAGGGTGATTTCGGAATCGGCACGTTTAATCACCTGGACGGCGAAATGGTCGCTCTGAACGGTTCTTTTTTTCATCTGGATTTCGACGGAAACGCCCGCCCGGTGGACGGCGGCATGAAAACCCCGTTTGCCGTCATGTGTCATTTTCAAACGAAACTGACCGAACAGATTCCCGCGCCGCTGACGCATGAGGCGTTCGGCGAGTACCTGAAGCACATGCTGCCGTCGGATAACATGTTTTACGCCATCCACATGACGGGGAAGTTTCGGTCGGTCGAAACACGCTCCGTGCCACGGACCGAGAAAAATCTGCCGCTTGCGGAAGTGACGGTTCATCAGAAAATCCGGCGTTTCAGGGACGTTGACGGGCATCTCGTTGGATTTTATACACCCTCCTTTGTTCCTTCGATCAGCGTGCCGGGGTATCATTTTCATTTCATCGACAATACCTTTTCGGCGGGCGGGCACATGCTGAACTGCGAGCCGGATCATCTGGATATCCGGCTCATGATTTTTTTCAGCATGGAGCTGACCCTGCCCAAAACACTGGATTATCTGACGGCCTCGTTCGTTCGCGATGCCAAGACCGATCTGGAAAAGTCCGAAAGGTGACCCGTAAGCTTCCGGCGGGCGCTTTATGTTGCAATGCAACAAACCGTCAACGGTTGCATCGGCAAAAAGTTACAAGAAGATATTGACTAATTGGATATAATGATATAGGAAAATGACCGGTGGTTTGAAATAGCCTATTAAATATAATGGTATAAGAAAACATCCATTGTAAATAACCCTATGTAAGGAGGATTTTTGTATGGCAAGTTTGTGGATTGATTTAAAGGATATTAAATTCCAGCTGTTTGAGGTTTTCAAGATGTCGGAAACCCTGCTGGGCAAAGGCCGTTATGCGGATTATGATGCCGATACCTGCAACATGGTTCTTGATCAGGCGGCAAAGTTTGCGGAGACGGAAATTGCTCCCACCTATCCTGACGAAGTACATCGTAAACCAGTCGAAGCAACATGGAAAGACGGAAAAGTAACAACACCTGAAGCTTATAAAAGGCTCTACAAACTTTATTGTGAAAACGGATATATGGCCACGGCTGACGCTCCGGAAGTAGGCGGTCAGGGATTCCCGGCGTTGGTGGCAGCGTCTTTAGCCAATATGTTCCTGTCATGCAATCAGGCGTTTCTCATGTATCCCGGTCTTTCCCACGGTGCGGCAAGCCTGATCCAGTATTACTTCCAGCACCCCCTGAAAGATGTTCTGATGGAAAAAATGTTTTCAGGTGAATGGGCCGGCACCATGTGTCTGACCGAGCCTTCCGCAGGTTCAGACGTGGGCTTGCTCAAGTCAACCGCAAAGAAAAACGCCGACGGCACATACTCCATTACAGGCACAAAAAGTTTCATCTCCGCCGGCGATCATGATTTAACTCCAAACATTATTCACCCTGTTCTTGCAAGAATCGAAGGTGATCCCGCAGGCACCAAGGGCATTTCCATTTTTGTGGTGCCCAAATACAGATTCAACGAGAAGGGTGAAATCGGAGAATTTAACGATGTGCAATGCGGCGGCATCGAAAGCAAAATGGGCATCCACGGCAACGCAACCTGTACACTCAACTTCGGCACCGACGGCAAATGCATCGGCTATCTGATGGGTGAAGAGCGTCAGGGTATGCCGATCATGTTCCACATGATGAATGAAGAACGTCAGGGCGTCGGCATGATGGGCGCATCCCTGGCAGGCGCGGCTTATCTCCATGCCCTTGATTACGCGAAACAGAGGATTCAGGGTGTAAACATCATTGAAATGGCCATGAAGGTTGAAAACGCCAAGTCTGTTCCTATCATTCAGCATCCGGACGTTCGCAGAATGCTTCTGAAGATGAAATCCCTTACGGAAGGCATGCGCGCTCTGGCGCTACTGTGCTACTTCTGCATGGATATGGAAATCCAGGCCACGCTCGAGAAAAACGAGGAGCAGGAACAATACTGGCATGGGATGATTGAAGTTCTGACGCCGCTGGTCAAAGCCTACAACACGGATAAGGGCATGGAAGTCTGCGGCGATGCCGTCCAGACATACGGCGGCTACGGCTTCTGCCGTGAGTATCCGGTTGAGCAGATGATGAGAGATCAGAAGATCAATTGTATATATGAAGGCACCAACGGCATTCAGGCGATGGATCTGCTGGGCCGCAAACTCGGCATGAAAAAGGGCCTGTACTTTATGAACCTGTTGGCCCTGACGCAGGAAGCCATTGCTGAAGCCAAGCAGAATGACACGCTTAAAACAGAGGCGGAGATCGTCGAGAACGCTTTGAATAAATGCGCCGAGACATCAATGGCCTTTGCGAAGATGATCAGGACCGTTCCTTATGTTCCATTGATCGGCGCCTGTGATTTCCTCAACTGCTTGAGCGAAGCCATCGTGGGCTGGCTGCACATCCGGATGGCCAATGCCGCCGTCAAGGGGATGGCCAATGCCGCGGGCGATCAGGACAAAGCCTTTTATTCAGGCAAGATTTATGGCGCCAAGTTCTACATCAATCGCATCACCGGTCTGGTGCCGGCCAAACTGGAAAACCTCAAGGTGGACGAACAGAGCTGCATGAATATCAGCGAAGATGCCTTTGCCGTCTAAGATTAATTCAAACCTTTGATCCGGGGCGAATGCGATAAGCATTTGTCCCGGATCAGATGATTATTAACGTCAGGTTTGCAGGTTAAGAATAACTTGGCCTGCAAACCTTTTTTATTGTGTTGTATATCCAGATCGGGATTGATTCATCTCATTGCTCCATTAAAACATTAGTTTTTATCTCCACAGCAATACAAACTACTCAAGGGGGTGTAAAACAGAATTATGGCTTATAGAACGGATACGTTATGCGGTATATTTCATAATCAAGCGCTGCGTTATGCAGACCAGATTGAGCTTCTTCGCGCCAAGTTTGATAAGAACGGCAACCCCAGCAACGAATGGCATTCACGGACATGGAAAGAAACGCGTGATGAATCTATAGCGCTGGCCAAGGGTTTAATAGCTCTGGGATTAAAAAAAGGCGACCGGGCCGTCATCTTTTCCGAAAGCCGGCCAAGATGGATCATCGCCGATCAGGCTGTGCAGGCCTGCGGCGCGGTTGGCGTTCCTCTTTATCCATCATTAACCGTGGAGGAATTAGGGTACATGACGGCGGACAGCGGTTCGAAAATCGTCATTGCCTCCACGCGGGACAGAGCCGAGATGACCTTAAAGGCAAAGGCACAGGGCGTTGGCGTGGAGACAGTCATTACGATGTGTTCATGGGAAGGCGCAAAACCGGAAGGGGTTTACACGTTTGACGACGTCATGGCATTAGGAAAACAGAAAGTCAGCGATGAGGACGTGGAAAACAGAATCAACGCCGTCGGTCCTGAAGACGTCGCTTCCATCATCTATACCTCGGGTACGACCGGAAAGCAGAAAGGCGCCATTCTGACCCAGAAAAACTGGATAGCCAATATCAAGCAGGCTTCCAATTCCACGCTGATGCGACGTGAAGCGGAATTGGGGCTGCACATGATTCATCTGGTCCATCTGCCCCTGTGTCATGTTTTAGGCAGAACATCGGACTATCATACCGGCGCGCTGCATCAGGGTGGCATTCTTGTTTTTGCGGAAAGCTTCGGAAAAATACCGCAAAACATGCAGGAAATCAGACCCAATGTCATCGTCAGCATTCCCCGCTTATGGGAAAAAATTTTCGACACCACGAAATCGATCGTTTCCCGGCAGAACAAGACCGCTCAATCCATTTTTAACTGGGCCATCGGACTGGGCGAGAAATATTCGGACGCCATGGCCAGCGCGAAACGAATGAACCAGGCCGATCTGCTTCAGTTCGCATTGGCCAACTTGATCGTTTTCAACAACATCAAAAAAACGGCCGGTCTGGATCGCGTCGTCCTGGGCATCTCCGGCGGCGGCAAACTTTCCAAAGACGTTTGTGTCTTCATTCGTTCGCTGGGCATTCAACTCAGCGAAGGTTACGGCCTCACGGAAACTTCGCCGATTATCAATTTCAATGAACCGGAGTTTAACGGTTTCGACCCCGACAAGGCCGGCTGGTTCGACAAAAAAATGATCAATGTAACGGTGGATCTGATGGTGACCAAACAGGCGCAGGGATTATCGCCTTACACCAATCCAATCCGCGCGCTGAGTCTTTCCCTGGCTTACAATACGATTGCCCATAAACTGCAAATCAAGCCCGGCACCGTCGGCAAGCCGGTGATCTGGACGGAAGAGAAAATTGCCGAGGACGGCGAAATCCTGGTCAAGGGGCCTCAGGTCTTCAAGGGTTACTGGAATCTGCCGGAAGCGACGGCGGAATCGTTCACTCCGGACGGATGGTTCAAGACAGGTGACATCGGCGAATTTGACCAGGAAGGATTTCTGCGGATTACGGACCGTAAAAAGGAACTCTTCGTCACCTCCGGCGGCAAGAATATCGCCCCGCATCCCATTGAGCTGGCCATCACGGCCAAGCCTTATATCGACCAGACCTGTCTCATCGGCGATGCGAAAAAATATATCACCGCGCTGATTGTTCCCGATTTTCATGAACTTCGCCGTTTTGCCAAACACAACGGCATTCAGGAATCCTCGGATAAAGATCTTGTTGCAAATGAAAAGATTAAGGCATTGATTCAGAAGCAGGTAAATGAAGTGAACGAAGCGCTTCCGAATTACGAACAGATTAAATACTATAAGATCATGGAGAAACCCTTCAGCGTCGAGACAGGCGAACTGACGCCTACGTTAAAACTGAAACGCAGAATCGTGTTCGAGAACTATAAAGATGAAATAGAAAGCTTGTACAAAAATTAGGAACAAATCCGGCTTTCCAATGAAATAAAAAACCCATTGTCTGACGCGTGCACACAATGGGTTTTTTATTTCGGCTGAAAAAAGGACTTCTTATTCGAGAATGGCCAGCACCTGGCCTTCGTTGACCGAGTCGCCAACCTTAACCTTGATTTCCTTGATGCTTCCGGCAACCGGCGCGCAAATGGGAATTTCCATTTTCATGGCATCCATGATGATCACTTCCTCTTCTTCCTGCACCTGGCTGCCGACATTTACCGGAATGCCGGCGATTTTCCCCGGCATCGGGGCTATAATTTCCGTACTCATGATATGTTTTGCGCCTCCCTTGATTTGGTTTTTGCTGTCATAAAATAACTCAAAAGAAAAACACTTTTTATGCCGGACAACCCGGCCTGATTCTAAAAACGGCGCATTTTCTACCGCAATTCCACGGTCAGGTCAACACAATTATCGGGATGGAAAACGCAACGCTGCTTTCGGCGTCCGTTCAATTCTTTATTCATGCCGAAGAGCGTCAATGGGATTCATCAACGACGCTTTGTAGGCCGGATAGAAACCGAAAAAAATACCGACCAGACCGGAGAAACCGAATGACATCACAATGGAGACAGACGAAATGAGGATGGTCCATCCGGCCAGGAACGAAAGCAGTTCCGCAGCCAGAATGCCCAGCAAAACGCCGATCAGGCCGCCGATGAGTGACAGAATCAGCGCCTCAATAATGAATTGCGTGCGAATGTCCCAGGATTTGGCGCCGACGGCCATGCGGATGCCGATTTCATGCGTTCTTTCCGTGACAGACACCAGCATGATATTCATGATACCGATGCCGCCCACGAGCAGCGACACACCGGCTATGGCAGCCAACAGCAGTGCCATGACGCTGGAGGACTGTTCGGCCATCTGCATCATTTGCGTGAGGTTGCGGACCGTGAAGTCTTCTTCCTGATTCGGACCGATGCGATGCCTTTGACGCAGGAGTTGCCGGATTTGCGTTTCGGCTCTGTTCAGGTCTTCCGAACTTCGGGCCTTGACCATGATCGATCGCACCGTTCCCGGAAAATGCCTGCCGAAAAGGTTTCTCTGCGCGGTGTTTACCGGCACATAAATGATGTCGTCCTGGTCCTGTCCCATAAAGGACTGGCCTTTCGATTCCAGAATGCCGATGACCGTGAAAGGCACTTTTTTGATCCGGATGGATTTGTTTAACGGATCATCATTGCCGAAAAGATTATCCACCACGGTTTGCCCCAACAGGCAGACCTTGGCGGCGCCGCGCAGGTCCTGTTCATAAAAATTTCTACCGGACGCCAAAGGCCAGTCTCTGACCTCCAGCATGCCGTCATCCGTTCCCATAACACTTGTCGACCAGTTTTGATTGCCGTAAACAATTTGCGCGCTGCCGTTTAAAACCGGTGCGGTTGTTGCAACGGAGGAACATTCGCTTTTAATCGCTTCGGCATCGGCGATCGTCAGATTCTGTGAGGATCCGCTGCCCAGGCGAATGCCGCTCGACGTGGTTGAACCGGGGATGACGATGATCAGGTTACTGCCGACGGTGGCAATCTGCTCGGAAATTTTATTGCTGGCGCCTTTGCCTACCGCCAGCATGGTAATAACGGCCGCCACGCCGATGATGATGCCCAGCATGGTCAATGCGGAGCGCATCTTATTAACACGCAGGGCGCGTATGGAAATTTTAAAGGTGGAAGGAAGATTAATCATGGCCTGTTTTCCTGATCGCTGACAATTTTCCCATCGAGGAAGCGAATGATCCGCTTACTGAATGTCGAGATGTCCGGCTCATGCGTGACCAGAACAATCGTCATCTTTTTTTCTTCATTGATCCGGACAAAGAGCTTCATGATTTCAATGCTGGTTTTGGTGTCCAGATTTCCGGTCGGTTCATCGGCCAGCAGGAGCGGCGCATTGTTGACCAGGGCACGGGCAATCGCCACCCGTTGCTGTTGTCCTCCGGAAAGCTGATTCGGATGATGTTGCTGCCGTCCTTCCAATCCCAGGAGTTTCAGCGCCTCCCGGGCTTTATCTTTATGGTCTTTGGGATGGCTTTTACTGTAGAGCAGGGGGACCTCAACGTTTTCCAGCGCCGTGGTGCGCGCAAGAAGATTGAAGCCCTGAAAAACAAACCCGATTTTTTCATTGCGGATTTCCGCCAGCGCGTCGCGCCCCATTTGACTGACATCAATGCCGTCAAGCAGATAGCGACCGGCCGTCGGTTCATCCAGGCAGCCGATCACATTCATAAAGGTGGATTTGCCGGAGCCGGAAGGCCCCATCACCGCGACAAATTCTCCCGATGAAATCTGAAGCGAGACTTTGTCCAGTGCGTGAACGACACTGTCGCCGACTTCGTATTTCTTTTCCAGCTGATCCGTTTCAATAAGGGCCATGATTCTTAAAACCTCGGGCCGGGGGGCGGGCCTGCCTGACCGTTTGTTTTTTGCTTATCGCTTTTTACCTCGACGATAATGGCGGCGTTTTCATGGATCTTTCCGGAAACGACTTCCGTGAATTTATTATCGCTGATACCGAGTCCCAAAAGGATGCGTTTGGGTTTTTTATTGTCCAGAATCCAGACGCCTGTGCCTTTGGGCGGCTTGCCGATGCCGGCCGTATTCGGCAGTTTGACCCGCAAAGCGGCGTTGGGAACGCGCAAAACGCCTTTTTTATCGTCGATGATAATCGATACGTTGGTTGTCATGCCCGGTTTCAGCTTCAGGTCCGGATTATCAACATTCACCATCACGTCATAGGTCACCACATTTTGCACGGTGGTCGGCGCATTGCGGATTTCGGAAACTTTTCCTTGAAAGGTGATTTCGGGATAAGCATCCACGGTAAAAGTCACGGGCTGATTCAATTGTATTCTGCCGATATCCGCTTCATCAATGTCCGTATTGATCTGCATTTTGGTCAAATCCTGTGCAATGCTGAAAAGTGTCGGCGTTTGAAAACTGGCCGCCACCGTCTGCCCCAGGTCGATACTGCGTGAGATCACCGTTCCGTTGACCGGGGAAACAATTTGTGTGTAGCGAAGGTTTGTCTGAGATAAACTCAGCGCTGCTCGTGTCTGTTGAACCTGAGCCTCTGATGCCTTGACCTGCGCCAGGGTCGAAAGATGATTGGTTTCGGCAGTGTCCAAATCGCTTTTGGCGATAAAATTTTTGCCGAACAGGATTTTATTTCTTTCTAACGTAATGCTGGCGTCGCGTACGGCAACTTTTGATTTTTCCAGATTGGCCAGGGCCAGCATCAAATTTGCACGGGCTTGGGCGACCTGCGCTTCAAAAGAGGATGGATCAATTTGAGCCAGCAGTTGTCCCTTCTTGACTGTTGCGTTGTAATCAACATAAAGTTGTTTGATGGTGCCGGACACCTGCGTGCCGACCGAAACCGTGGTGATCGCGTTAACGGTTCCCGTGGCGGAAACCACGGCCCGGATATCGCCCCGGTCCGCTGTCTGCGTGACGTATTCGGGGGCTTTATTATTTTCTTTAAAAAAGAAAAACATTCCGGCGAGGACAATCGTTAATACGATAAGGGCGGCAATTATTTTTTTCATTATTTTGCTCCGATGGCTTTTTCCAGACCGGCCTGCGAGACACTAAAGTCGGATAAGGCGGTGATATAGGTCATTCTGGCATTATTGAGTTTGATCATGGCATCCGTGATTTCAATAGAACTGCCCACGCCGGTTGCGTATCGCCCGCGGGCGAGTTCCAGGGTTTCCTCAGCCTGCCGCACGATGGTTTTGCCTGCAGAAATACGTTCAAAAGCTTCCCTGCGGTTCAGCCAGGCGGATTGAACTTCCAGATGGATTTTCTGCCGGAGCAAGTCCTCATTGGCCCGGGCAATGTCCAGACTGGCGAGGGATTCCAAAACGGCATATTTGGTGGAAAGTCCGGTAAAAATGGGAAAGTTCAAGGTAACACCGACATTCCATGATGGATCCATGGAAGTGTCATCTCCCGCGTAGCCATATCCGGCATTGCCGGAAAGCACTGGCAGATACCCTTTTTTATTAAGTTCAACGTTCTTTTCCAGAGCGTTTTTTTTCAGACGGGTGGAAAGAATATCCGGCCGGTTTTCGTAAGCCAGGGCCAGAGCGGCTTCCAGAGACATGTCGGCCTGTTCAAGATGAAAGGCCTCTTGAACATCGTACTCGGGAACACCTGTCAGGCCCATGGACTGATTCAGGTTTGCCCGTGCGATACGCAGCGCGTTTTGCGCGGAAATCCATTGAATTCGTGCATTGCTCAGGTTGACTTCCGCGCTGGTGACGTCAATTTTTGAACTTTTCCCGGTTTCAAAAAAAGCTTGAGCGATGTCAAAGTGCTGTCGGAACTGGTTCACCGTTTCCGCGGCGACGGTCTCGCTCATTCTGGCTTTGAGAAGAGAATAGTAGGACTCCTTAACGGCCAGAATGACCGAAGCGGTGACATCCTGAGCGTCAGCTTCGGCGGATTGTTTGCCCAGTGACTGGATATCCACCGAGGCGGATGTTTTGCCGAAGTCAAACAGGGTCTGGTTGAGGTTCAGCGAATTGGAATAGCTGTTATAGGGGTCGCTGCGCAGCGACGAAGAAGGCGGGCCGACGCGCGAATAGCCGGACTGAAGAGACAGTTGGGGATAATAGCCGGACCGGGCCTGACCGATTTTGCTTTCGGACTGCCGGACGGTTCCTGTTGCGGCAATAATCGAGGGGTGATTTTTAAGCGCTGTGTCGATACACGTTTGCAGGGTCAGCACATCGCCCTGAGAAATTTTATCCGCGCCCCAGAGATTCTGGCTGAAAAAGAAAATCAAGAGGATGAGCAATAAGATTTTTTTATTCATTTCAAAATCGGATACCGTTCAGAGAATGCCTTTCAAATTTACCGTTTACAACGCGGTTTGCGCAAATTAACATCAAGATTCATGCCATATCTTGAGAGCTTTGAAAGAACCATAGTGAATAACCTGAAGATCACGCGCAGCGGCACCCAGGAAACTATTGAAAATACTGGATTCCGGCTTTCGCCGGAATGACGATTATGAAAGCGGAAAACGCAATTTAATGCCAGCAGGTTTCCCGTTATGGAAAGAACAAGCTGGGCAATATTTATCCACATTCGTAACCATCTGGATAAATTGTATCCGGATAGGTCAAGTCTTCTAAGAACAAGGGGTTGCAACCCCTTGTTCTGGTGTAGTGCATCATAAATCTGACAGTTCTGGCAGCAACCCAATCGCCAATAACATTGCAACCCCCATCTGGCAGTGATCTGCCCAGTTGGAATCCCAAGAGATTTGAAGAGCGGTCTTTGCTATGTCATGTTGATCGTGTGGAGCTTCAGCAGGAATTCCTTGAATTTTTCCTTCGTTGTTTCTTTGATGGACTCGAGCCGGACAATCACGGCCTTGTTGTAAAACGTAAAGCCATCATCGATTCTTTCCGGATTTTCGTCATCGTCAATGAAATGAGCCATAAACAGTATGGCGGATTTCTTCGCTTCGCTTTCGTTTTCGGCCGTAATCATGTAATGATGACGAGTTATCTCTTCTTCTTCCGTTTCGCTGATTTTAACCCAGTAGTCAGGCATATTTTTCTCCCATTGTTAATTGGAATCCTAGATACAAGATTGGCTGGAATTAGTCAACAATGAATAAGGGATGTCATGTCTATACCATCTTAAGGTGTTGCTGTCTGTGTTTTCGGTGCAGGTGTTGCCGGGGCGGCAACCGGTGACGGCGCAGCCGTATTTCTTACGACAACGATTCTGTTTTCCGGCGGTTCTTTTCCGGATACCCATAATTCATTGTCCTCTTCGATATAGACGGTCCAGTCAAGAGTTTCCGAATGAGGTTGGGCAACCCAGGTGCAGCATATTTTATTTTTTGATGCGGGATTTTCCTGAAAGGCGGCCAGTTCCTCGCGGGAGGGAAGGCGCCAGTCGGCGAACCCTCCCGTTGTAACGCCTTTCACGGTGCTCTGGATATTGGCGGCCGTCATCCCTGTAGCGGGATAGATCAACCATTGCAGGCCTGTTTTGGTGTCCATCACGGCGCCGTCTTTTACTTGCTGAAAACGTATTTTAATCGGCTTACTGAACGCCAGAGTTTCTCCCGCCTTCAATGTTTTGATTTTCATGGTTCGTTTTGTGCTCCATTCGGCGGAAAGGGGGGTCATGATGTATTCGGAAGAGGGCGCAAGACCCGTTAAACGAAAACTGCCGTCAGCGCCGGTTTTGGTCTCGAAATGCTCATATCCGCCACCAATACGCTGCGTTGGCGCAAAAATAACGGCAACCCCTGCCAGAGGCTTTCCCCGGCCATCGACGATTTTACCCTCGATGCCTGCCGTCTTATCCGTACAGCCGAATAAAAAGAGAGTGATAAAAAGAAAAATGAGAAAGCGATGCGAAATTTTCATAGCAACAACTCCAAATCATTGTTTTTATTAAATAATATCATGAGTGGTCTTTTTCATGCTTTCGGGGATAATTGCATAATCCTAAAAAATATTCAATAAAAATACTTTTAAAGCTTTTGCGGTTAAGATAGCAATTTCAGGATGTCTGACGCCTGCGGTAAAACCATATCGGCGCCGGCCAGCATAAAATCCTCTTTCCGGAAATGGCCGGACAGAACGCCCGCCGTCAGTGTGCCGGCGTTTTTCCCGGTTTCTATGTCTATGGGGTGATCGCCGATCATCATGGCACGGCTCGCGCTGCCGCCCAGTCTGGAAAGGGCAAGGTTGATTTGCTCGGGGTGGGGTTTGACCTGCTTAACATCATTGCGGCAGACGACCACCGGGCAATAGTCTGTAATGTCCGGAAAGACCGTATGAACCGCCCTGGCGCAGTTTCTGGTAATGATTCCCGCGGAAATGGAATGTTTCCGGAGAGCCGTCAGCAGTTCTTTTGTTCCGTCGAAGAGCTCTCCCTTGCGGGCTGCTTCCACTTCAATCGTTTCAATGATCCGGAAGGCTTCCTCCTGAAAAGATTGCGACGGACTGTGCGATCTTTTTTCCAGAATAACGCAGGTCTCGGCGATCACTTCCAATACAAACTTGTGCCGCAGCGTTTGCGGATCCACGCCGCAACGGGAAACAAGTTCGTAAATGCTGCGGCGCATTTGATCAAAATCGATATTCAATTCGGCCAGTGTGCCGTCAAAGTCAAAAACGACCGTATCGACCTGTGTATGATTGACGGATATAAAACGCATCTTACCTGGGCTTTCCGGCATAATGGGGCGCGAGGACTTTTTGCACCGTGCGCAGCGGAGACGGTACGGAGAACGCATCGCCGGCAACGATCCGCAAAAAATTTGTGATGATGTTAAATGTCGCCCCCCAGAGAATGTCTTCGTTGCCGTTGCCGTCCGGAATCACCAGGCAGGGCGCCTGCCAGTAACACGAATCGGAATTTCCCAGGCCGGAGACAATTTCCACCATCGCATAAAATGAGCTCTGGAAAAAAAAGCGCAGAGGGATTTCCAGCACTTTTTCCGCCTCGTCACTCAACTGAAAATCGTAAGGCTCCTTTACCAGACAGACCACGGGAAAAATCGTGCGGGAAAACAGGGTCAGCGAATAAGAGGGCAGGGCGCCCAGAAACCCGACGTTGAGCGGACTCAGGCCGATTTCTTCCCAGGCTTCCCGCAGCGCGTTCATCAGAAAAAGTCTGACCAGCGAGGCCGTCTCTTCGTCTTGATTCGGAAGATTCCGCAATGTCCGGTCATCGACCGCGCGAACCATGTTCGTTTTCAGTAAAATATGGCCCAGCATCTCGTCCGTCGAGCGCTCCAGCATGCCGCCCGGACAGCTGATATCGCCTGCCTGAGCAACGGTCTCCGAACGCTTGATCAGTTGAAAAACATATTCCGAATTCCGGTAATAAAGCAGCACCGCCACGCCTGCTTCCAGATGTCTGGCCCCGGCAGCCCGGGACTGAACAATCGAGAGGTGTTTTTCACGAAAGTCAAGGGGGGCGCTGCCCAATTTTTCCAGGACGTACAGCGGAAAATTATCTTTTTGTTTAAGCAGTTTTAAATCCATAATATTCCATCCACCAACTATGAGCCATCAGCTATGACCTGTGATCTGCTCACCCCAGCATTTCCGCAATCACGTCATTATACCAACGGCTGTAGGGAAATAAATTAACGAAACCGCAATGACCGCCGAAGCGCTGCCGGGAAATGGTCAGAAAACCGTTCTCCCGGAGGGATTGGAAATCCTCCAGCGCGATAACCGGATCGTCGTCGGCGATAAAAATTCCGACCGGCACCCGGAGATTCTGAAAGGACTCGCCGGTCAGGGTATATTGCTTGAAATACTCCCGATACGACTTAAATTCCGGCATATAGACCATTATATCCTCAGTCAGGTCTATACAGGTTTTGGCGCCGAGCATTTTTGCAAAGTTATATTTATGCGGGAAAAGCCGCTGCTTTTTCCGAAGCGATCTTCGCCATTTTTTCAGGAAATATCTGCGATAGAAAGCTAGAGCATGATCAATCGTGCGTGTCGTTTTATAAGGATCCAGGGGAGGGCTGACGGCAAACACGTGTTCCAGATTATGGATGGGTGTGTCGGAATGTTTGATTGCGATCCGCAGGGCGAAGTTGGCCCCCATGGAAAAACCAAGCAGATGCACGGGCTGATCGTTGGCGAGCCGTGCCAGAGATTGGACCGCATCAAAAGTCTCCTGAAGGAGCGCGCCGTGAAACAGACCCTCGTTAAGATGATGCGAATCGCCATGATCCCTTAAATTCAGGCGGCAGACGGAGAAGCCCCGGTCATAAAAGAAGGAAGCGGCGGCCAGAACATAGGCCGAGGAGGAAGACCCTTCCCAGCCGTGGAGAATAATCATCAGGCCCCTGGCCCGGGGATGGCGTGACAAATACGCCAGAAGTTTTGACCCTTCCGGCGTATCGACAATGATCTCCCGCGAATTTTTCTGAAAGGCGGCCCGGCGGGGGGCTAATAAACGCGCGCTGGCCAGGATGGACTGAACATGCCTGTTTTTAAGGAAAGCCCGGGGGTGAAAGATCGATTTGGGTTTTGCTGATTGGGGTTTCATGTCTTTTACTCTGGGTATTGCATAAAATATTTTTCCGGCTTCGTCAATGGCTTAAAATCAGCGGCGCAGCCGGTCCAGATAGACATAAAAAACAGGCGTGACATAAAGCGTCAGCATCTGAGAAAAAAGCAGGCCGCCGACGACCGCCACACCCATCGGTTGACGGGCATCGCCGCCGGCGCCGATTCCCAGAGCGATAGGCAGTGTGCCGAAGAGGGCCGCCATCGTGGTCATCATAATGGGGCGAAACCGGATGACACAGGCTTGATAGATGGCCTCCTGGGCCTTCAGGCCGTCATTTTTTTCCGCCTCCACGGCAAAATCAACCATCATGATGCCGTTTTTCTTGACCAGGCCGACCAGCATAATAATGCCGACAAAGGAATAGAGGTCCAGCGGCATCCGGAAAATCATCAGCGCGATAATCGCGCCGAAGGCCGCCAGCGGCAATGCGGAAAGAATGGTAATCGGATGAATGTAACTTTCGTAAAGGATGCCCAGCACAACGTAAATGATAAATATCGTGACGATCAGCAGAAAGCCCAGGCTGGCAAAGGACTCGGCAAAGGCCTCCGATGCGCCCTCGAACGCTCCCGTGACAGTCGCCGGAAGATTCTTGTCGGCAATGGCATTGATATCCTTCATCGCCTTGTCAATGGCATAGCCTTCCTTAAGGTTAAACGAAATCGTCGCCGAGGGCAATTGGCCGGAGTGATTGACGGTCAGCGGCACAACCGTTTCTCCAATGGTCGCGATGGTGCTGAGCGCAACCAGTTTCCCTTTGTCGGATTTTAAATAAACGTCTGACAAATCGGCGGGGGTGCGACTGAAATTGGGCGCCAGTTCCACATAAACATAGTATTCGTTGCTGACGCCGTAAATGGTTGAAACGGACCGGGAGCCGAAAGAAGAATACAGCGTTTCCTGCACGGTATTCAGGGTAAGACCCAGCGCGGACGCTTTATTGCGGTCGATTGTAATCCGCACACGCGGGCTTTTGATTTTTAAATCCGAGTTGACATCCGTCAATCCCGGCAACGCGGCCATTTTATCTTCCATCTCTCTGGCATGGCTGTACAACTCATGGAGGTCATTGCTCTTGAGCGTATATTGCCAGGCGGCGTTACTGTTTCTGCCGCCGATGGGAATGGGCGGCGGATTAAACAGAAAAGCCTGCATGCCCGGAATGCTGTTTAACCGCGGACGCAAACGGTTCATGATCTGATCAACCGTATCGGGGCGTTCACCGGCGGGTTGCAGTGTGGCCAGAATAAATCCGCCGTTGGACGTTTCACCGCCGGCTTCGGAGAAAAGGGCCTTGACACCCGGATCTTTTCTCGTCATCTCGTTGGCCTGCTCCTGATGGCGGACCATATAATCGAAAGAGGCGCGGTCATCGGCCAGGGTGGCGACCAGAAAGTAATCCTGATCCTGCGAGGGGATGAACCCTTTATCAATAAACATGAATAAAACGCCGGAGAAAACCAGGACCAGCAGCGTGACCAGCAGCGTCAGAAAGCGGTGGCGCAAAACGACCTTCAGCGTCCTGCCGTAAGCATCGCGCGCCTGATTGAAAATCCGTTCGGAAGCGTCGTAAAAGCGGCTGCGTTTCTGATGAGAAAAATTCTTCAGCAACCGGCTGCACAGCATCGGCGTGAGCGTGAGCGAGATAAATCCGGATACCAGAATGGCAACGCCGATGCTGACGGCAAACTCACGGAACAACCTGCCCACGATACCGCTCATAAAGAGGATGGGGATAAACACAACAAACAGGGAAATCGTCATGGAGAGGATGGTAAAGCCCACTTCTTTAGACCCGGCAAGCGAGGCTTCCATGGCGCTTTCACCCATCTCCATACGGCGGATAATATTTTCCATCATCACCACGGCATCATCCACGACAAATCCCACCGACAGCGTCAAGGCCATCAGCGAAAGGGTATTCAGACTGTAGCCCAGCAGATTCATGACGATAAACGTAGCAATCAGCGACAGGGGAACGGCAATTCCCGGGATGATGGTCGGCGTCACGGCGCGGATAAAAAGGAAGATCACCACAACGACCAGAAAGATGGTCAAAAGCAGCGTGAACTGAACGTCATGGATCGATTCCTTGATGAAATTTGATTGATCAAAGAACAGATGCATTTCCACCGCCTGAGGCAGCATTTTCATCATCTGGGGAATTTTTGCCCGGACGTCGGCGGCAATCTTGACGGTGTTCTGACCGGGCTGTTTGGAAATCGCCAGCACAATGGCCTGATGCTGCTTATCTTTGGTCATAAACCAGAGTTTTACCTTTTCGTAGTCCACACCATCCACCGCCTGGCCGACATCCGCAATGCGGACAGGTTTGCCGTTGCGATAGGTAATGATCAGACGATTGAAAGCGTCGGCGTTTTCCATCTGGCCGTTGGATTCAATGGTAAAAGCCTGAAAGGGCCCATCCAGGGTGCCGCCGGGCCGGTTGACATTGCCTGTCTGAATCGCCGAGACAACGTCGTTCATGCCGATGCCCCGTCCGATCAGGGCTTGCGGGTCCACTTTGACGCGGACAGCTTTTTTCTGCGCCCCCATCACCTTGACTTCCGCAACCCCATCGACGGTCGATAAATAGCCGGAAACAAAATTTTCGGCAAAATCCTGCACATCCGGCATCGGCAGCGTCTGTGACGTCATGATAAAATACATGATGGGTTGATTGGCCGGATTGGTCTTGCTGTAGGAAGGGGGGGCCGGCATATCATTGGGAAGATACCGGCGCGCCGCCGAGATGGCCGTATTGACATCCTGGGCAACGGCGTCGATATTGCGGTCCAGGGAAAACTGTAAAGTAATGGTCGTGCCGCCCATGGAACTGGTCGAGTTCATGGTTTGCAGACCGGCGATTTTGGTGAATTCCTTTTCCAGCGGCGTGGCCACGGTGGAAGCCATGGTTTCGGGACTGGCGCCGGGCATGCCCGCGGTCACCTGAATGGTCGGAAAATCCACATTGGGCAGATTATTGATCGGAAGCTTATCATAGCTGAAGATTCCGAAAAAAAGAATCGTGAGCATGACCAGAACGGTCATGACCGGTCTTCTAATCCATATGGCTGATAAGTTCACGGAAAATGCCCGCCTTGTGAGATCAAATTATTTTTTTGCCGCCGGAGCGTCGTATTCCACTTTAAACCCGTCGCGCAATTTCAATTGCCCGTCGGTGACAACCGTCGCACCGGCGTCAATGCCGGACAGGATCGTTTCATTACCCGCCGTGCGATCGACCTTGACCAATGTGCGCAAAACCGTTTTGTCCGGTTTGACCACAAAAACGTAAGGCCCGTCCTGACTCATCTGCACGGCGGCCGCCGGGGCCACGACCGCGTCTTTTTGAATGCTGAGCCGCAGACGGAGATTGACAAACTGACCGGGCCAAAGCGATCCATCCGTATTGGGGAATGCCGCCTTCATCTTAATCATTCCCGTTTCCGCATCCACGGTATTATCAATGAATGCCAGTTTGCCGGTTATTTCGTTTTGTTCCTGACCGGAAATGCCGGCAAAGACCGGAAGCGGTCCCTTCTGCATGGCGGATTTGATGGACGGTAAATATTTTTCCGCAACTGAAAATCGGGCGTAAATCGGTTTCATTTGATGGATGACCACCAGATTCGTCTGGTTTTCCGTGACAATGGCGCCCTGGTTGACCAGATAACCTCCGGCGCGTCCGGCCAGAGGCGAACGGATATCGCAGTAACTGAGCTTCAGGCGGGCTTTGTCCACATCTGCCCGGCTCTCCTGAACAATTTCGCCCTGCGTTGCCGCCGTTGTCCTGTATTTATCATAATCCGATTTGGACACCGCTCCTTTTTCCACCAGAAATTGATAGCGGGCCGCTTCCACCTTGTCATTTTCCCATTGGGCGCGGTCCCTGCTCAGCTTGGCCTGGGCCTGCCGCAATTCTTCCTGAAAGTTAGCCGGATTCAGTCGATAGATCAACTGGCCTTTCCGGATATCCTGTCCTTCCGAAAAATGGATGCTTTGAATCTGAGCGGACACCTGAGGCATGATCGTCACTGAACTAAAGGCTTCCACGGCGCCAATGGCGCTGATTTCCACCGGCATATCCTTTTTGAAAACCTTGCCGGCTTCGACATGAACAGCGGGAATCCGGGCTGGTCCCGTTGCCTGTTCCCGGCTGCAACCGCAAACGATGATCAGGGAGCAGATCACGACGCCGATCATCCCATTTTTATTTTTCATGAATTTTCCCCATCGCTTTTTCAATATTGGCTTGCGCTTTTTTATAGTCATAAAGCGCCTGAATATGTTTCAATTTAGCGTCACTGTAAGAAACAGTGGCATCGGTTACTTCCAGAGGATTGCTGATGCCGGCGGTATATTTGAGATTCACCAGTTCCAAATATTCCGTTGCCTGCCGCATCTGTAATTCCGCGGCCGTTATTGTTTTTTCAGCCTTTTCCAGATTCAGAAACGCTTTCTTAATATCCTGCCGAATCTGTAATTTTTGCGCGGCAATTTTCGCTTTGATTTTATGGATGACTGCGTTTTGCTCCTCCACTCTGTTTTGGGTCAGAAATCCTTCGAAGAGATTGGCCGATACCGTCACCCCGGCATTCCAGCCCTGCGACAGCGGACCGGCGCTGCCGCCCGTGGAATATCCCGCCTGCGCGTCAATGCGCGGCCAATAATCTTTCTTGATCAGCTGCAAATATTTTTCCGCCGCCGTCAGTTGGGAAACTAGGGAATTCAGATCGGGCCGCTCGCGGTAAGACGTCTCCAGGGCGTCTTCAAAACTGACCGGATAAGCATCAAACGAAAGATTATCGGTGATGGCATAATCAAAGATCACGGTGACGCCCATGGCCGCGTTGAGCTGCTCCCGGGCCAGTTTGACGTTTGTCCGGGCTGTAATCAACGCCAGTCGGGCATCGCTCAGGTCCACGCTGGCTTTGGTTACATCGTATCGGGCCCTGGTTCCGGCCTGATAAAACAGCGAGGCCTGCTCCACGTATTTTTCAAACTTGTTCACCTTTTCTTCGTTAACCGTCTCTTCCCGGATGGTTTTGAGAACGTCGTAATAGGCTTCGCGCACCGCATTAACCGTTTCCCGCTGCTGATTATTCAGATCGAAGAGGGAAGACTGGTACGTCAACTCCTTAATCTTTACATTCGCTTCCCGTTTGCCGAAATCATAAATATTCTGATTCAGCGTAATCGCCGCGCTGTAACCGTCATGTGCGGGAGTGATTGTTGAATAGGCATCGTTGACGTTGCGGTCCACATCCTGATAACGTGTATAACCGCCGGAAAGATCCAGTTTCGGAAAATAGTCTTTTTGGGCCTGGCGGATCTGACTGGCTTTTGCTTCGGACTCATACTGAAGGGCGGCGATATCCGGCTGTGTGCGAAGCGCAATGGCAATGCATGTTTTCAGGTTCAGGACATCGCCCTGTTTTATGACGATTTCCTCAGCCCGAACGCTGGCGGAGAAAAAGAAAAGCAGGAGTGACAGCATGGATATGTTTTTTATGAATTTCAACAATTCAGCCCGAATAAATAAAGTTTTGAAAAAATGCTCCCTGATTCCGAAGGGTCAAACTACAGCAGACTTCTTGACGTTGTCAAGGGAAAAGAGGTTCTTCGGGGGCGCGAGTGAGAGAGAATGAAAGGATATTTCAGTGATCACCCTGATGCAAAACGCCGGGGTTGATGGTTTCTTATTTTGTTGCTTGACAGATGAACGTCCGAGAGTCTATGAGTAACCATCGTTATTGCCTCATCGCGTTGTAAAAAAATATCACGTATTCATAAATGCCGGCCGGGCAAGTATGGGTCAATGGATCAATGGATCAAACAGCAGACGCGGAAATTGTTGCAAGGGTTTTAAAGGGAGACAGGCAGGCTTACGCTTTGCTGATTGAAGCCTATAAAGGGCCGCTCTTTAATCTGGCTTTCCGGATGACGGGCAGCTATTCCGACGCCGACGACCTGACGCAGGAAATTTTCATCAAAGCTTATCAGCAGCTGTATCAATTCGATCAGAAAAAAAAGTATTTCACCTGGCTTTATACCATCGGCATCAATCTCATCCGCAATCACCTGAAAAAAAAGTCGCAGGATCATAACCATTATGCGGCGGATCGTCTCTTTTCCGAGTCGCGGGCGCAGCGGCATGAAAGCGGGGAAGGGAACCTGATTTCTGAAGAGAGACTGGGAAGATTGGACAAAACCATGCGGCAACTGCCCGTCGATTTACGGGAAGCCATCCTCCTGAAATATCATCAGGACCTGACCTTTGAAGAAGTCGCGGCCATCACGGGAGACACACCCGGCGCCGTAAAGATGCGCATTTACCGCGGCCTGAAGCAGCTTAAGCAATTGATGGACGCCAGCGATTAGGTGTGCGGTTCTATGTTCAATAAAAGAGCAAGGGGTTGCAACCCCTTGCTCTAAACAGACAGGAGAAGATGGAAAAGAGATATACGTTCCAGATTCAATGTGAGGCGCAATGATTATGAAAATGTCTGACATTCAAAGGGACAATTCCCTTACAAATAAAAACGATGTTTCTCATTTACAGAAGCTGCTGGATGCGGTTCCGGCCGGCCGGATGGTCGCCTGCCTGCACGACCATGACGCCGTTATTCTGCACAACGGCGAAAAAGAACTCGGCCGTATCCCTCTGGACGGCTTGCTGGATGTCTCACTGCTTGACGATTCAACCGTTCAGAGAAACTATACCGCCGTCAGATTTTTTCTCCTGGGCCCCCTGGCATTTCTTTTTCCGAAAAAAAACGTCCGCGAGGCCTTCCGTCTCCGCATTAAATGGAAAGACACTCAGGGCGACTACCACGAAAATGACATTCGCATTCCGACGCGGATCATGGCGGAACATCGCCTTACGACCCTACAATCATTGATGATACCGGAAGTGCGGGAGGAACTGGCCCAAAAGGCCGCCAAAGCCAGGGCGCTGGCGGCCGTGTCGGTGAAAAAGGAACAACAGCGTGTTGTTGTTGAACCGTCTCCGTTTATCACCTGCGGGGGCTGCACCGTCGAATTCCGGAAAACCGACCTGCCGCCCGGCGGCAAATGCCCGGTCTGCGGCAAACGTCTCAAAATAACATAGAAAAATTATAAATTAGAACCGTGTACCCATTGTCCAACGCCTTTAATTCCCCGGCACCATGCTGGCCGGTTCGTTGGGGGTTACCTGAGTCCAGGCGGAACCGTCCCATTTCCAGATGCCGCCGCCCGTGAAGGTGCCATAAAGGGTCGTTGCCGTGGCAACCATCAAATTCGGAATGCTGGGCGTTACCTGAGTCCATGTAGAACCATCCCATTTCCAGATGCCGCTGCCCGCAAAGCTTCCATAAAGGTTTTCGCCTGATACCGTAAGCAGTTGAGGAATGCTGGGCGTTACCTGAGTCCAGGCGGAACCGTCCCATTTCCAGATGCCGCCGTTCGCAAAGGAACCATATAAGGTCGTTGTTGTGGCAACCATCAAATTCGGAATGCTGGGCGTTACCTGCGTCCAGGCGGAACCATCCCATTTCCAGATGCCGCCACCCGCAAAGGAACCATAAAGAGTTTCGCCTGATACCGTAAGCAGTTGAGGAATGCTGGGCGTTACCTGAGTCCAGGCGGAACCGTCCCATTTCCAGATGCCTCCGTTCGCAAAGGAACCATATAAGGTCGTTGTTGTGGCAACCATCAAATTCGGAATGCTGGGCGTTACCTGCGTCCAGGCGGAACCGTCCCATTTCCAGATGCCGCCGCCCGTGAAGCTGCCGTATAATGTTGATCCTGATGTCACCATTAAATTCGGATTGCTCGATGTTGCCTGAGTCCAGGTAGAACCATTCCATTTCCAGATGCCGCCGCCTGTGAAGCTACCGTATAAAACACCCGATCCGGACGTTCCGTTGCGCACCGGCCATACATAGTATTTGGATGCTGCCGTCTTATCGTCGCTTCCCATGAGGCCGTAGTAGAACTCCACGAGCCAGGCGTATTGCGTAATATTTGCATTCGTGCCGGATGACCAGTAATAGGTTGCCTGGACATTGCTGAAGGGATGGCCGGCGGAAAGAGCCGGGTCGTAACTTTGCAGATCGATAAGGCTTTCCAGTTCCAGCAGATTCGGCAGGCGCCAGTCGCCGGAGACAGAACCGTCGGATAGGCCGCATAAGCCGGAAGCAAGGTGATTGCTCCACGTTAATGCATCCGTCCACGCAAGATACCCACCCGCTTTGCTGACGCCGCCCGCCGCGCCGGTGCAGTTGGCGTTCTTCAACCAGACAAGCCCGGTCAGGTTGTCGGTCACGGCGCCGTCGCCCGTGTCGGTAAAGCGGGTGGCGGTATCCCAGGCCGCCCCTTTCTGTAAATCGCCGTCGTCGCCTGTCGCATAACTGGTGGTCTGACCGGTTCGCGGAAGCTGGACAGTGCCACCGTCTCCGCCGCGCACCGGCCACACATAATTGGAGGCCGTCTTGAGGTCGCCATCTATATTATTATAGTCCATATACACTATCCACGCCAGGGCCGAGTTGTGATTTGTGGTCGTGGAAGACCAGTAATAACTGGCCTGGACATTGCTGAAGCCCTGGCCGTTGAGCCAGGCAATATTGCTGGTCTGCTGCTGGTTGATCAGGCTCATCAGTTCTTTCCGGTTGGACAGACGCCAGTCGCTGTAGTTCAGGTAATTATTGCTGTTCAGGCAGGCCACATAATCCAGAGCCCCCTGCCAGGTCTTGGTTCCTCCGGTGCAGACGCCAAAGGTCGGCGCACCGGCATCCATTGGCCACATCAGACCTGTAAGTTTATCGAGAATAACGGATCCGCTTAAGGGGACGGTGCCGTCAGGATTTGTAAAACGGGGCGACGGCCAGGCGACGCCTTTCTGCTTGTCGCCGTCCTGACCGGTGCCGGCGCAGGAAATGGAAGCGCCGCTTCCATCCCAGCAGCCCGTTTGCCCTGTTCGCGGCAGTTGCACCACGGCGGCAAAAACCGCCTGCCGTGTGATCATCAGGGCGAAAAACAGCAACAAAATCGTTACAAAACCTGTCCAACTGCAATGTTTTTTGGTCATTTTCATTCTTCTCCTCCGGGGTCACGCCAGGGTATCGCATAAACTGCTCAATGAATGGCTGGTCAATAAAAGACTTAAAGAAGCGACCCGGAAAAATCCCGGGTCGTTTCTTTAAAAGATGCAATCTACTGCTGTACTCCCGGAACATAAGGTATCGTTCCGCCGTTGACCAGGTTAATGCCGATGTCGTCAACCCAGGCCCAGTTATCGGTAATATCCGCGTTCGGGGTCATCACATGAACACCGAACTCCTCCCATCCGCCGTCCAGCGAGTAATCGTCCTTGATCAACGTGTCGCACGACACCGTTTTGCGACAGGTGGTGGTAATGACCGCGGATGTTTCCTGGGTTCCGCCGGATGTCAGCGTATAGGTGCAACTGTTTACCGTGTAGGTGCTGCCTAACGTTGCGGCGGTTCCGTCGCCCCAGACCCAGGGGTTTGTATCACTCGATGAAGAGGATACCAGGGTGAATTTATCACCGTCGGCGCTCAACGAGTTAATCGGGGATCCGGGAGGCCAGTATCCCGAACTGCGCGGGTTGGCCGCTCTGACAATATTACGGGCGTTGGTATCGGCGGCGGTTCCCGTTGAAGGATTGAACGCCGGAGTCGCATGGCCGAAGAATACCTCAAGGTTGTTGACACTCGTCGTTTCATTGATACGCGCCAGGATGGTGGACCAGTCCTTCAGTTTGGCGCCTGACACCACTTTCACGTCGTCAATATACCATTTCGGAGAACCATATACGAACAAATTAAACAGGGTCGATTGAACGCGGAACCTGATTTTTACATCACTTTGATTCCTGAAGGAATCCGGAATTTCCAGGACGTCTTCTTCCCAGCCCCTGTTGCCGATGTAGTAACCGCCCGTGACGAGGTCACTTCTTCTGAGTGTGGTCCAACTGGTGCATGAACCTTTACAGATTTCAACATGGCCCGCATCTCCAAGGTGATAATCCGTCATTTTATGGTAAAATACAAGCTGCGCGACCGCAACATCCGGGATGGCAAATGCCTTGGAAGTCAATGATTGCGAGCTCTGAACGCCATCCAGATCAAATGTTTTAGACGTCAAACGTGTCGTTGATAGACTATCTGTTTCATATCCCTGGTAGGTCATACTGCCGTCTTTTGACACGCGGGTCCAGTCACCGGGCGGGCTTGGCCAGTTGGCGGCGCTTATCGCTGCGTCTTCCATGTCATCGGACCAGGCGTCTCCGACATTCACGTCATCGATATACAACTTGGGATTTTTAGTGCCTCCCTTATACAGGTTGAATCTGATCTTCAGATTTTTATCTCCGAATATTGCGGTGGGGATGGTTAAGGATTTGGACTGCCAATCATCATTATATAATTCAATTGCCATCAAATCCACCCAGCCGCTCCCGTAGTACAGTTGAACGTTGAAATTTGCTACGACACCGAAGTCCTCTTTTTTATACCTGAAGGTCAGTTTCGGTTCCGAGGAGGTGAGCACGCCCCTGTAAGCGGTAGTGGGCGTGAGACGGGGGGTGCCTGTATCCGACACGCGGGTCCAGGCGCTGGGCGCACTCGGCCAGTTGGTTGCGCTGGTTGCCGCATTTTCCATATCATCTTCAAAATAAATGTCCTGGCTGATCACGCCGTCCGCGACGGTAAGCTTCTTAGAGGCAATCAAATGGTAGTTTAAATTAGAGTTTTTCCAGAGGACGGCGTATATGTCCTGCTTGGTCGGAAGGGACTCTAAAATGGCTTGTTCAGGCCAGAAGGCATTGCCGACAAGACCCTGGTATTTTTTTGCGTACGAAATGCCGAATTGATTATAATTATTGGTGCCTACGGGACTGGATCCGATGGTTCTAAAGTCCGCCCTCAGAGTAAGCCCCACCAGGAAATTGCCGGCCTCGCTCAGGTCCGAACCGATTTTGAACTTTGCCTGCCCGTCGTAACTGAGCGTGCTGTCACCCGATGCTACGCATGCATCGTGAAAAGCATTGTCATAGGGTTCATAGGGCAGGACAAGTCTGTTCACGTTATATATTTTAAAAGCGTTGTTGCCGTCAACTTCTTCCAATTTAAAAAGCCCGTAGTTTCCCAACATATATTTGACGGCCATGGGCAACCCTGCCGCCGCCCAGTCAGACAGATTCCGGATATCTAAAGGCGTTAAATCGACATAGGGGATTCCGGCTTTATCAAACAAATCTTCGATAGCCGTGCCCAGCGCCGCGGCATCTACAAGCAGCTGCGTCGCGTCTGCAATCGAATCGCCAAATGTTGCAGGCAATTCTTCAAGATCATCAATGCCGGGCTGTATTCTGCCTATTATCGGAGTCGTATATTCTACGGTTCGGCGCGCCTGCCAGAGCCCGCTTCCAAAGGAACCGGTTGAGGTAATTTTTGCCGTTTCAATGGTCTCAATCTGCCCGCCGGTGGTAATGCCGGGGCTGATGAACGACAGCGTTATAGTCCCCGAAGCATCCGTTTCCTTCTTTGTATAACGATAAATCGTGGTGCCTTTACCGCTCTTTTTGAAGAACCCGGGAGCAGCCGGCCAGTCGCCGCCTGTAACGGAAGTCAGGGTGAGGGTTCTGTCAGTGCTGTTATAAGTTGAAGTGGCGGTCACGGGGGTATAGGTTGCGGCCGTCACACCGGTGATGAGTACTGCGGCTGTGCCGCCGCCGGGCAGCGTCAGGGTTCGACTTGCTTCCGAAGGGCAGATAAGAACGCCACCATCGTCAGAACAACCATATGTGGCCAGAACCGCGGATTTGCCTTCATTGCGCACGCGGGAAATCACAAAGTTGTACCCTGCTTCCGCGTTGTAATAGGCCCGCTGCGCGTAATTTCCCGATACCGGATTAAGGGTTGAACTGGAGAAAATGTACAAAACCGCGGCACCGAGGGCGCTGAAAATGACCATCGTAATGATCAGTGCGATTAGCAGCGCGCCCCGCTGATTGTTTTTGCACAGACAGCCCGGCTTTCCCGACGGGTTCTTTGTTGTTTGATCTTTCATCGCGGTCCTCCTCTTTGCTAAACGATAAACACCTTTTTAATCAACGGATATTTCGCGGGTAAACTTTGCTTGTAAACGCCGGCACATTGCTGTCGCCCGGTTTGACGGACGATGTAAAGCTGATGTCAATACTCTTGTCTGTGTTGTATGTCATACTGAAACTTGCGACATTATCCAGCAGGATATCACCGCCGGACGATGCATTGGAAAGGACGATATTCGTTCCGGTCAGCCGGATGTATCGCGTCCCCAGGGTATTTTCGAAAGGCTGATCGGCTAACGAGCCGCTTCCGTCACAGTTGTAACATTCCAGCAGCTCGCGATTGATCCTCATCAGCGCAAGCTGCGCCTTTTCGTTGACGGACGCCGTGTCCTTCGCGAAAAGATAGCCCTGCACCCCTGCGACGATCCCCATGCCGGCAAGGGCGGACAAGATGCCGGCAAGAACGAGGGCGGCGATCATTTCAACCAGTGTAAATCCCTTTTGTCGATTTTCTTTTCTCATGGCAGCCCCTTTAATTTACTACGTGCTCGGTGAAATAGGCGACAAGTGTCTGGTTGTTCGATGTTACGGTGGTTTTCAATGTCTGAAAGTTTGCACTGTATAAATTACCGTTTGTCACCGGACAGCAGGTTGACAGGCAATCGGTGCCGCTGCATCCCAGAACTGTCCTGAATTGACTCCATGTGGTGCCTCCCGATAAGTAGTCTCTGTATGCCGCCGTATATCCTTCCATTGCCCCGATGGAGCTGCCCAGATTGCGGGTTTCGTTCACGGGGGCTGCGCTGTTGATAATAGAATTCCCCATGAAGGAGATAAGAACGCTCGCCAGAATAGCCGCGATGGTGATGGTTGCAATGATTTCGATAAGTGTAAATCCTTTTTCCGAAAACGTCCTTTGGATAAACTTTTTCATGGCACAAACCCCGTATTTTTTGTAATGGTAATCAATCGGGACATCCCCGATGCCGTGTGGGTGAGTTTCAGGGTTATGTTGGCATCGGCCGGTTTATTGCACAAAACATCCACACAGGGCGATCCGAATTTATCAAAGGTTATGATCGTTCCCATATCGGTTGGTTTGGGATTATCTACCGTCAGGCTCATCCCGCCAAATACCGCGGCGCTTGTCCCGCTGTCTTCCGCCGGCAGATAAACCGTCGTTGCCGGGTTACAGTCCTTGAACAGAACAGGCGGAAGAGATGTTGCCGTGATTCCGAATGATGCGCTGCAACCTGTTGGCGCCGTCGATAGCGGTGTGATATTCATGGCCCGCATCTGGGCATAACGGATCTGGCCTTTCAGCGCTTCCGCCGCCGCAATCACTTTCGGCCCTTCAGTAGGCGTTGCCCTTGTAACAATGACCGCCGCCACGATTGCAATCACCGCCAAAGTGGCAATGATTTCGATCAGCGTGAATCCCTTTGCGCCCTTTTTATCCCTGGGCATCGTGCAGTCCCCCCGTTAAAGTATTGTTGTGCTCCTGCGTCTGATTTCTTATTGATTTCATCAAGATGATTCCTGTGACGATTCCCGCCGCAGTGAATGCAAGCGTCATCACTTCGCCTGATGTTGTTTTTATGGTTTCGTTCATGAGCAGGGCGTTTGCCATAATGAGAATCGCAAACACCATAATGGCCCGTTTGGCAAAGCGGTCGGCATCCGGGATATTGACGGAAAGCATTATGCCCGGCGCCACCAGACTGATAGAGGCCGTCAGGACAATTACGGATTGAAGCATTATTAATATCATCGATCTGGATACATGGGGCATGTAAAATAAGCTGTTTAAAAGCGTGGCGCCGACAATGAAGAAGAAAAGCCCGGCCAGCATGAAATAAAAACCGGATGCCTGTACCGACGAATTCTCAATACTGACTCCGCTGAACGACATTTGAGCTGTTTTTGCAATAGTCTGCTTCAGCATCCACAGAAAGCCGGGTTTTTCCCGGACGGCGTCGAGCCGCCCCATCACGTTTTGTGTGAAGCTCTCGGGAGTGGAAACAGGCGTTGCTGCCTGGATCATGTTAATTAAATCTTTGTATTGATTGATGTCTTCGTTCATTTTGCCTGTTCCCTGATATGGTTTGTTACATGCGTGAAAAAATGCTTTTGATTCATATACAATCGCGGTGTTGAAAAAGTAACATTTTATTTAAGGCAATTCGCATAAATCTGCTCAGAACAAGGGGTTGCAACCCCTTGTTCTGAGGCATTGATTGCCAAATCCGTGCAAAGGAATTTACGACGTACGCCACACCACAGCCCTGAAAATGAAAAGGACTTAGAGAAATCTCTAAGTCCTTGTAATCAATGGTGGCGGTACCTGGATTTGAACCAGGGACACTACGGATATGAGCCGTATGCTCTGACCAACTGAGCTATACCGCCTCTCGGAAATTTAAAACCTCACCTGACACACATAAATGCATGCACTGCACTTTGCGACGGCATGTCTCTGTCTCTGGCAACGCCGCCCGGACGCTATATCGAAGAGTCGGGCGTTTGTCAATAATTATTGAGGCATCTCCATTTCATAAACAACGATCACGCTGCGCTCGCTGACGGACGCACCGACGGACTTGACCAGGGCCAGAACGATCTCCGGTTTGCCGTCGTTGTCTATGTCTTTGAAACAGTAGTCGGCAACGTAACCGTTGATTTTGTTTGTCCGCCAGTTTTCCGCCATGCCCAGGCCGTCCCACTCGAGGTTGTATATTTCGCTGGAGGAGAAAAGCTTCAGGTTTTTAAATATCCGGCCGACGGAAGAGAGATTTTTAACGATGATCATTTCTTTTTTGCCGTCTTTGTTGGTGTCAAACATCAGAATGCGCAGATTAGCAAAAACGCTTTCGGGCTGTTCGGCTTCGTTGGATTGCGCTTTTTGCCTGTCGGTATTGTCGATATAGTTGTTGCTGCCGCCATATTGCGTGTCACTTCTCCAGATCAGTTCTTCGGGTGAAAACCCGAAAGACAACATGCGGCTCATCGGTTTATGGGTCTTGTCCATAACCAGTAAATAGTCCAGTTCATCCAGCGCGAAAATCTTTTCGCTGGTCCCCGAACCCAGCGTGTCCATGGTTAATCCATAAACGGATAATCCCAGAGGAATTTTTAATTTATCGCCGGAAACATAATGTCCGTCCTTCCAGACGATTTCATAAATCTGCGTTTCGAATACTTTGCTTATGCCATACGTTTGTCCCATAAGCAGGGGAACGCCGGATGCCGTAGGAATCACCCGCATGAAATAGCGGATGTCTTCGTCAATCGTTTTATATTCGCCGTCTTTATGCTCAAGCACAAAAGAATTCAGCACTTTGTTGTTCAATGACGAGACAATAATTTCCGGCGTGCCGTTTTTATTGATGTCCGCCACATCTACGGAGATGTACTTGTGGTAGGATTTCCCCGGGATCTGCTTGATTAATTTTAAATTTTGATCCAGTTTCTGATAGATAAAAATGTTATGCGCGTCAATGACCACGGTTTCATTGATGCCGTCCTGGTTGACGTCTCCGATATCCATCCCGACAAATTCCGTTTTAAACTGCTGGCTCATCCAGAAACCTTTTTTACGGTCCAGCGGATCGTTGGAGTTGATGAATTCAGGATTGATCATGGAGGTCAGCGTTCCTTTTTTGCCGCCGGCTTTCATGGACGCAATGATTTGCGCTTCACGTGACGCTCCGGGAAGCGGCGGGGGAACAACCGCAGCCGTTGCGGCAGGCGCAACAGTTGCCGTGGGCGCGGCTGCCTGCGGAACGGCACCCAGAATCTGCTGAATGACGCGCTGTGAAAAATCGTTCATTTTTGGAATAACATCATCAAGATTTTTTGACTGGGAAGAAATGGCGATATCGGATTTGCCGCCCGCCATATCAACCAGTTTCGCGTCAATGCTGATGCTGCTGCCGATTTTGGTGATGCTGCCCCAGACGACATAGTCCGACTTCAGTTGGCGGCCGATGCTTTGAACGTCCGGAAGATCCAGTTCTTTTCCGCCTGTCTTTTTAAGAGCTTCTTGAACAACATCTTTGCGCGTTACGTCAATTTTGTCGGGAACCGCGATGCGGCTGCTCAGCATGTCGCCGATGCCCTGACGAACATATTCAATGTTTTCCCCGCTATGCAGGGAAAAAGGCAAAACCGTCACCGTGTATTTTTCCTTTGCCCATACGGTGGCTGTCAGCAGCATAACGGCAGTGATCAGACAGAAAATAATCAAAATCGCTTTTTTCATATCGTTCTCCAGTCTTGATGGTCTCGTAAAAAGTCGTAAATCACCTTTTTTGTCATTCCCGCGCAGGCGGGAATGACGGACGAGTGGACTTTTTACTAGTTCTCCAATTTTAGGCTTTCATCATTGAAACCCGCCCGCTTCTAGCATTTAAAAAATGATAATTCAAGCCTGTTTTCATTTTAAGCCGATTTGAGAGGAAGGACGTAAAAGATGACGGCGACGAAGTGACAGGCGCTGCCGGCAAGAACAAACAGGTGCCAGATGGCATGGTTGAAAGGCAGTTTATTCCAGGCATAAAAAATAACGCCCAGGGTATAGGCCAGGCCGCCGGCAACGAGCCAGACGATGCCCCCGGTCGGCAGTGAATCGATAAGAGGTTTTATGGCAAAAATGATTATCCACCCCATGAATACGTAGGCGAGGGTGGATATAATCTTGAAACGATGAACAAAGAACATTTTGAACAGCACGCCGGAGACGGCCATAACCCAGATGACGGCAAACATCGTCCAGCCCACGACACCGCGCAGCGTCACCAGGAGAAATGGCGTATAAGTGCCCGCGATCAATAGATAGATACAGGAATGATCCAGGATTTTAAATACGCTTTTCAACCGGGGTTTGCGAAAACTGTGATACAAGGTGGATGCGGAATATAACAGGATCAGCGTAACGCCGAAAATCACGGCGCTCACAACATGACCGGCGCCGCCGTAAGAGCTGGCATAAACAATCAGCAAAACCAATGCCGCGACGCTTAACAAAGCCCCCACGCCGTGCGTAATGCTGTTCCATAATTCTTCACGGAAACTGTAGGATTCGTTTTGGTCGGATGGAATCATGATTTCACCTCCAAATGACCTGTTTTGTCATCATCACTCATCACTTGGCGGCGCTGTCCCCCGCCGGCGGGGGTGCGGAGGGTGGGGCTTTTTCCGGTTTTTTCATCACCAGGGCGTCCGCCGGGCATTCCCGGCAGCAGAGCCCGCAGCCGATGCAGGTCTTGGGATTCTTCAGATACGGGTAGGCGTCCACCCCTTTATCCCGGGGGGTCTCCGACATGGCCAGACAGCCCGCCGGACAGGCATCAATGCAGATCGTGCAGGCCATGCAGGCCTCCAGCACGAGATCCGGCTTGGACCATTCGGATCGTTTGACCATTTCACACGCATTGCCATTGTCATCCAGCACGGCGGACTGGGGGCATACCCGGCCGCAGGCGCCGCATTCGATGCAGAAATTCTCATCAATTCCGTGGAGCTTTTTCTTTTCACCCGAAATGGCATCGGCCGGGCAGAGGCGCGCACAGGCGCCGCAGCCGTTGCATTTTTCCGTGATGGTATATGACATGTTATCACCTCTTATTTTATTTCAAGCCTGCGCAGAGTCTCGTCTTTCGGTTTGCCGCTGGTTCTGTCCCATCCGAACTCTTCCCAGTAATCCGGCGCCAGTTTTTCAATATCCACGGTTCTGCCTTTGTTCGCGCCTTCCTTCTGAGGAGGCTTCCCCTGAGCGCGTGCGCTGATAAAGTTGTTCCTCGGTTCAATGCCGTGCCTGACGTTGAATGCCTGTTTGATCGTCTGAATCCGCTCGCCGATGGTCATATAGTCATTGGGCGTGAACTGCCAGCCGGTTGAGGCGTTCAGCCAGTCAAATGTGGGGATTTTTTTAGATCCCAGAAACAGACCGAACATGCACATGCCCGCGCCATTGCCCAGACTCATGAACTTGCTGCATGCGGCGGAGGCCTGGGCCTTTTCCTTGTTGACTTTATATTTGCTTCTCTTAAAAAAGAGAGGACTCGGTCTGGGCAGGCCCTTCACGCGCTTCCAGAGTTGAAACATTTCGTAATACAGATGGGCGCCAAGCGTATGACGGCCCGGCGTCGGCTCTACGCTGTAGTGGACATTGAAGCCGGGATCGCCCCGACCGTCATGCATGGCCGGCTCCTGGCCCCCGGCGTGGACAGTGCAGGCTTCCGATCCCTTGCCGATCTTTTTGGCGGCGATCTTCGACCCGTCAGCCAGGAGATCGCCGATTCCTTCCCGGTCGATCATTTTCTTGATGAGGGCGACAATCGCTTCCGCGTTTCCCCATTTCAACTCCAGACCGCCCGTGTCTTCTTTGGTGAGGATGCCCCTTTCGTAGCATTCAATGGCGAAGGCCGCCGTCGCGCCCGCGGAAATGGTATCCATGCCGGCTCTATTGAGAAGCTCATTTAAATAAAAGATACTGTCCAGGTCCTCGTTCATGCACAGGCCGCCCAGCGCCAGAATGCTTTCATATTCGGGTTTGTGGATGTGGGCATACGGCCCTTTCGTGGCGCAGATGCCGCCGCATCCCAGAGGGCAGGAATAGCAGTGATACTTCACGATTTCCATGTCTTTGACAATATCGGGATTGATGGTCCTGGACTTCTTCAGGGGCAAATCGCGGTTTGATCCGTTCCAGTTTTTCAGCGGCGAGTCCCCCATTTCGACGGACATCTGATTCATGCCTCCCGTACCCCACTTCCTCAGAATGGTCTTGTACAAAAGACCGTCCTGGGCAAAAAGAACAGGGGTTACGCGCAGGAATGTTCCCACAAGGGCCATCATATTCCCCGGGAGCAGGCTGAGGGGCATGGGAAAGTTGACCCATTTGTTGCAGTGCCGGCTCAGTCGTTTCATTTCCACCGGATTGTTAACGCCGATGCGTTGAACACCTTCCAGAACGACCGCTTTGAGCTTTTTGACGCCCATAACGGCCCCGAGACCGGAGCGGGCGGCGATTCTGCCCTTGTCGCTGCAGACGCCCGAAATGAGAGATATCTTTTCACCGGCGGGACCGATAACGGCCACGGCCGCTTTTTCGCCGTACTGCTTTTTGAGCATTTCTTCTGTTTCGGTAGCGTCATGTCCCCAGAGGTCCGAGGCGTCTTTCAAGGTGGTTTTGCCGTTTTTGACATGGAGATAAACGGGAGAGGGGCTGATGCCCTTAAAGAAAATGGCATCATAACCGCAGCGCTTGATGGCGGGGGAAAAGGTGCCGCCGCAATTGGCGTCTCCCCAGCTCCCGGTCAGGGGGGACTTGCCGACCAGCGTCCACCGGCCTGAAAACAGGCTGCCCGTTCCCGTAAGGAAGCCCGAACAGAAGCCCAGGATATTTTCCGGCCCCAGAGGGTCGGCGCCGGCGGGGATGCGATTGTAAAGAATGTAAGCGCCCAGACCCATCCCGGACAGGTATTGTTCATAGACCCGGTCGGGTATCGCTTCTTCCGTCATGGTTTGGTTCGTCAAATCCACCATGAGGATTTTTCCCATATAAGGTTTATTCATGACGATGCTCCCTGTCTTTTTTCAGCATTTTTTTACTTTGTTCCGATCAAGAGGCATTCCCTCCCAGGCCGCCTCCAGAACCATCAGATTGTCGTTATAATCCGTGTCCTCGGGATTATAAGTGGATGCGCCATCCATGAGAGCCGCTTTGGCAATTTGGGGCAGGATGTCACGGGGGACCATTGGTCTGCCATCACGGTCTTTGACTTCCTGAAAGCATCGGGCGTGCCGGCCACCCGTGATGGAGTTAAGGTCTTGATTCATCTGCCGGATGATGGAAACAACCTTTTGCGCCCTTTGCTCCTTCGGCGTGTCGAGATAAACCACCTCGCCAGCCATGGGCAGCAGCAGTTCCGCTATGGTTTCCTCACATTTATGCATATTGTATTCGAGGCCATAGGGCAATAAAATCGCCATGCAAATGCCATGGGGGACGCCACAGACAGCGCCGGTGGCATGGCCAAGATTATGAACCAGTCCGACCATGGAATTGGAAAAAGAAATACCGGCAAGACAGGCGGCGACAGCCATGGCCAGGCGGCCGTCTTTATCCGCGGGATTTTTGGTAACCACGGGAAGGTATTTATAAATCATGTTGACGGCAGCCAGAGAGTGAGTATCGCTCAGGGGATTCTTCTGGATGCAATAATATCCCTCCATGGCGTGGCTCATGGCGTCCATGCCCGTCATGGCCGTGATGAAAGGCGGCATGGTCATGGTCATGCGGGAATCGAGAATGGACACACTGGGCAGCAAAAAATAACTGGTGAAGATCATCTTCAAATGTTTGTCGTGATCTTTTATGACAGCGACCAGCGTTACTTCCGATCCCGTGCCCGCCGTGGTCGGCACGGCGACGAGGGGTTTCAACTGCCTGTTCAGGGCTCCTACGCCGCTGAAAGCCATGAGGTCCGTCGCGTTTTCAGAAACGACAATATTGACTCCTTTGGCCGTATCCATCACGGAACCGCCGCCGACGGCAATGATGGAATCGCAGGCATTGTCTTGATAGAGCCGGGCCAGTTGATTGACAACCTTCAGATCCGAGTCGGGAGGAACATTGTCCGCGACCAGGCTGGCGGATACACGATCCTGGAGCGCCTGGGAAACGATCGTAATGAGCCCGGCCGCGGCAACACCCTTGTCCGTAATGATCAGGGGGTTTTTAGCCCCCATGTCGGCAAGCAGAGCCGGTATCTTTTCCAGGGCGTCGTGGCCCGCAACAAGTTTTACACGACAGCAAAATTCATAATAATCCGGTAGTATCATTGGTTACATCCTTTTTCGTTTAAGCCCTGGCAGGACCATCCGAAACACGTTCAATGACCGTGCGCAGGTAAGCGCCATCGGGTTCGCGAGCAATGACCTTGAAAATATCGTCCATCATATACCGGGGAATGCCGGCATCCTTAAGGTTCCGCGGCATCTTGCCTCCCAGGGAGTTATCAAGCTCATCAAGGAACCGGCGCAAAGCGCTCATTGCCTCATCGACTCTTTTTGCTTCCGGCATAGAGGCATATTCATCGTCTCCAACCAGAGAGCGAAGAATGGCGGAGCCCAGCTGGCTGTCCTTCTTCAGAGAATCGGCAATGACCGCCGACAGGCACATTCCCATAATCACTCCCGGGTGAACATGAAACATGTTCTGGAATACCTGGCCCAACCGGTGAAGAACGCCTCTGTCGGTATTGGAAACAGCGCATCCCGACATGGCCGCCGCATTGGCGACGGCAAGGGCCGCTTTTTTAGCACGGGAATTTTTCACGGCCGTAATGAGATTTTCCCGAATAAAACGCAGGGCGGCAAAAGCGTAGGCATTCATAAAAGGATTTCTATCCGGGGCGATGGAGGCCTCCAGGGCGCGGCCAAATGAGGCGAGACCCGCCTCGGCCATGGTTTTTCCATCCTTTGTCCGGCTCAAGCGGGTATCCAGAATAACCAGATTGGGCATCAGATGAATGGACACAAAGGGCATCCGGTTTACAAAGGCGTATTTTGATGTCTCCAGACCCGTTACTGCCGCCGTCGGCACCACTACGAAAGAACCCAGGGGGCCGCGGATGGCCGTTTCTGCCGAAAGCTGACGCGCGTCGGCCGCCTTCAGCGAAACGGCCAGATTAACAACCTTGGCCACATCAACGATCACACCGCCGCCCAGGGCGATGAGGGAGTCATATTGACCTTTGATGAACAGGCCCTTTAATTGTTCGACGAGACTTAGATCCGCTTTATCCGTTACGTCGTCATAGACACCCATGGTCATTCCTGAATCGCCGAAGGCGCCCGTTAAGGTCCGGATGTCCTTCCTGCCCACCAAATCCAGGCTTGTGATGATCAGAGGCTTGCGGGAATTGAGAGCGGACAGTTCAAGGGGAAGGTGTTCCAATGCTCTGTTTCCCGAATTGGTTTTGAAGGGGCAGGTAAATGTAAAACCGGCTGAGAGATCCATGCTATTATTCCTTTATTCCTTTCATTAGATCCCAAGTAAGGTGCGGGTATAGACGCCTATTCGCCCTCCGAGCTTACGGCCTAATGACCAACCTGAGGGATATCGTTTCACAGCCAGAGAGGCAATGATCTTGGGCAGGAGATAAACTTCCACGATGTCCAGAATCCTGTTGACCGCCAGGGAATAAGGAGGTTCTCCATCCACCATCAGGCGATTGCGTGCCATGGCCATCACCGTACTTTCCTGGAAAGACAGAAGCAGGAAGGCCGCATCGATATTTTTGATGACCAGACGAAGATGAACGCGCCGGCCCTTTGGATCGCCGCCGAAATACGTTACCTTGCCGTTTTCTTTGCCGATGATCATCCAGGGGCCATGGGGAAGACAACCCAGGGAAAAGGTGAAATCGTCGGGCAAGGCGTCGAATTCCTTTTTAACTTCTTTATCGACCTTTGCCGCCGCTTGAATCGCCCGGCCGGTAAACCACAGAAATATTCCCACATATGCCCGCGGAAACGGTTTTTTGCCGGCATGGACGTCCCGTACAATTTTCATGATCACCTTCTCCTGTTTCTATTCAAAATAATTATTACATTAAATTTCAGCCTGTGTCAAAGCCGTCGCTTACGACCGGGGCGATGCGGCCAACCTGTTCGCTATCTTGCCGTTATTCCGGATCGTTTGACTTCCTCCGCCAGCCAATTGGCCCAGGCCTTGATGCCCGCGCCTGTTTTGGATGAGGTTTCAAAGATGACGATGCGGGGATTCAGTGTCCGGGCGCGCTCATAACAGGCTTTCATATTGAAGTCGGACAGGGACAGGTAATCGACCTTGTTGATCAGCAGCACGTCTGAAACAGTGAACATCAGGGGATATTTCAGGGGCTTGTCGTCCCCTTCGGGAACGCTCAGGATCATGGCGTTCATCATGGCGCCGGTGTCGAATTCGGCCGGACAGACCAGGTTGCCCACATTTTCGATAATGATCAGATCCAGGGAAGACAGATCAAAAGCTTCCAGTCCTTTTTTGACCATGCCGGCATCCAGATGGCAGAAGCCGCCGGTGCGAAGCTGAACGGACGGGACACCCGCTTTGGCGATCTTTTCCGCGTCCACCATGGAATCGATATCCGCCTCCAGAACGCCGATCCGGAACCTGTCCTTCAACTGTTCAATCGTTTTGAGAATCAGGCTGGTCTTGCCCGATCCGGGGGACGACATGAGGTTCAGCAGGAAGACGTTTTGAGCTTTCAAGGCGCTTCGCAAATCATCGGCGCTTTTCCTGTTGTCCGTGAGAATTTCTTCCTTGATCTCGATCAGCCGAATCTCGCCCATTACTCCACCTCCATATTTTTGATGCGGTATTCCCGGCCGGAGACCAGAACCATCTGTTTGTTTCCACAAGCCGTACAAACAGTATCCCGCAGGTTCTTTCTGTCAACCTCCAGAGATGCGCCGCATGCCGGACATTGGAACACAACGGGGATCCAGTGGATTTTAAGTTCCGCATTTTCCGCCAGGGTGTCGCGGCTGAGATAATCGAAATAGCGCTGCATCCATTCCGTTTCCAGATCGCTCAGCATACCCACCTCCAGTTGAACGGCGCGCACCTTCAGGGCGTTATGCTTTTCGGCCTGCCGGAGGACGACATCCAGAATACTCTTCATCACCGGCAGTTCATGCATCTGATCCTCCGTAAAAAAATGCTCATTTATATTCGCTTAATCTGAACATGATTGTTTTTATCTTGCAACGATTATTTTAAAAACGGAATTTATAAAATCTTGACAGTCTTTTTCTCTTTAAGGTATGAAGGTTGCGATTCAGGAGATGAAAAAAACTATGGAAAAAGTAAAATTGACCTACCAGGGTCAGACGCATGAGATGCCGGTGATCGGCGGCACCGAAGGGGAAAGGGCCATCGATATATCCAGATTAAGGCAGGACACCCGTTTGATTACGCTGGATGTCGGTTATCAGAACACCGGGTCCTGCATGTCCGCGATTACCTATATTGACGGTGACAAAGGGATATTGCGATACCGGGGCATTCCCATCGAGGAACTTGCCGAGAAAGCCAGTTTTACGGAGGTGGCCTATCTGCTGATTTACGGCGACCTGCCTAATAAAGCCCAGCAGCAGTTATTTTCTCAGCGTCTGACGCAGAATTCCATGATCCACGAAGAGATGCTGCGTTTCTTTGACGGATTTCCACCAACGGCTCATCCGATGGCCATCCTGGGAACGATGGTCAACGCCCTGTCCGTTTATTATACGGATTACTTTACGGAAGATTTTCAAGCCGAAACCTTCGACTTGATGGCCGCATCCCTGATCTCCAGAATTCGCACCATTGCCGCTTATTCCTACAAGCACAGCATCGGCCAACCCCATGTCTATCCCAAGCGCGATCTGAAATACGCCTCCAACTTTCTTTATATGATGTTTGACTCTCCGGTGAATCCTTATGCGCCGGATCCGGATATTGAAAGGGCGCTTTCCACGTTAATGATCCTGCACGCCGATCATGAACAGAATTGCAGCACATCCACCGTCCGCCTGGTCGGCAGCAGTATGGTCAATCTTTACGCTTCCATCTGCGCGGGCATTTGCGCGCTCTGGGGACCGCTGCATGGCGGCGCCAATCAAAAAGTCATTGAAATGCTGGAAAATATCAAAAAGGACAATCTGACAATTCGGCAGTGCGTCGAGTCGGCGAAAGATAAAAACAGCCGGGTCCGCCTGTTCGGTTTCGGGCATCGTGTTTACAAAAATTATGATCCGCGCGCCCGGATTCTGAAAGACTATTGTCAGAATATCTTCAAAAAATATAATTATGATGATCCGCTGATTCATATCGCCATGGAGCTGGAAGAAGCGGCGCTGAAAGATGAGTTTTTTATTGAACGGAAACTTTATCCCAATGTCGATTTCTACAGCGGCATCCTGTACCGGATGATCGGCATTCCGACGGACATGTTTACCGTCATGTTCGCCATCGGCCGGTTGCCGGGCATGATCGCCCAATGGAAGGAGTTGCATGATTCCGTGCCGCTGAAAATCGGTCGTCCGAGGCAAATCTACACCGGCAGTAATTTGCGGCATTACATTCCCCTGGATAAACGCCCGTAAGAAATCAGGGCGATCCTTTTACGCAAAAAACTTTTTTCTTGACTTTCATCGTCTATTTGCCTATACACGCCGCAAACGAGGAAATGATAGAGATGTTAAAACAATATTTATTTACACAGGCAGTTAACTTTTACTTTTTTAGCTTTATCGGCTTTAAGGTCTGCCTGAAAGTATCATGACCGGTCACAAAGGGAAATGAACCGTGGGCAGATGCAAATTTGCCCACGGTTTTTTTTTGCCGGAAAGTGCGTGTTTTAAAATAATGAGCAAGGGAGATGGAAAAATGAAAAGATGGAGCAGCGTTTTATTGGCCATAGCCGCTTTGGTATTGCTTGCCGCGGGGCAGGCGGACGCCCAGAAGAAAGCCATTAAAGTCGGCGCGGCAATCAACCTGACGGGGCCCGCATCAAGCTGGGGGCAGTTTCATGAAAAAGGGCAGAGGGACTATTTCCGTTATGTGAATGAAGTGAAGGGCGGCGTGGCCGGTCACAAAATCGACATGATCACGGTGGATACCTTTTATAAGGTTCCGGAAGCGCAGGCGGCCGTTCAGAAATTTGTTCTGCAGGACAAAGTGGATATGATTGCCACCTGGGGCGCCGGTGAAGGACTGGCCGCAAAACCTATTGTGCAAAAATATCAAGTGCCGACGATCAACTATTCCACCAGTTGGGAACTGCTGGAAAAACCCGTAGGTTACATGTATCTGCCTTTCGGCAGCTATAAAATGGATTGTCAGGCCGTCCTGGAATATATTAAGACGATTCACAAGGGCAAACAGGCCCCGAAAGTCGGTCTGCTGACATACAACAACGCCTACGGACGTTCGATTCATGCGCCCAGCAAGCTCTATGCGGCAAAGCTGGGCATCAATCTGGTGGCCATCGAGGAATTCCCGCCCCGAACCGTTGATCTCAATACGGAGATGCTCCGTTTGAAGAATAAAGGCGCGGAATATATTTTTATCCAGATGCTGCCTTCCGCCATCATTACCGCTTTCAAGAGCGCCGACCGCATCAAATACAACCCCGCTTTTCTGGGCACCTGGACTTCCACCGACCCCGATTTCTTCAAAATGGGCAAGGGGCTGATCCGCGACCGTCTGGTCATGCAGTTCCCAGGCGGATTGCCGTCGGATAAAGCCAAGGGGATGGCTGTGATGCAGGAACTGTGGAAACGTTACAAAACAGTAAAGAGTTTTGATGCTTCCTACTGGGAAGGCGTTGCGGTCGGTATGATCATGGAAAGAGCGTTTATCCGCGCGTATGAAAAGTCAAAAGAAATCAATCCGGCGACGATCAATGCGGCCATGGAATCTTTCAGGAATGAAGATTTCGGCAAACTGATTCCGAATGTAACCTATACCAGAGATAATCATGAAGGTTCATTTACCGCACGGATGGTGAACGTTTCTGAAGACGGCACGTATATTCCTTTGACAAATTTCTATGTTCCGGGGAAAGACAAGATTAAACTGATTAAGTAATAATGTTGCAAACGGGGATGCCGGATTACCCGGCATCCCTCACGCAATGGAGCGCAGTGTTTTTATCCGCGCAGAGGAAATCATGAAAGCATTCCGCAGCCGGCCGTCGATCATGATCAACCGGCCCGAAGAAGATAAAGAAGCCGAACTGGACATTCGCAATTTGCGTCTGAGCTTCGGCGGTGTGGTGGCGGTCAGGGATGTTGACCTGGCCGTTCATACCGGCGAGCTGACGGCGGTGATCGGTCCCAACGGCGCGGGCAAAACCAGTCTGCTCAACTGCATCACCGGCTTTTATCATCCCCAGCAGGGGCAAATCATCTTCAACGGCAAGGATATAACCAACCTGCATACGCATCAACTGGTCGGCGTCGGCATCGGTCGTACCTTCCAGAACATCGAACTGTTTCCCGGCATGACCGTTTTAGCCAACATGACGCTCGCGCGCCATATCCATTGTCATTACAGCTTCTGGAAGTCCTGTCTTTTTTTGCCGGAAGTCCGCGAAGAAGAAATCCGTCACCGTCAGATTCTCGAAGAGATTATCGACTTTCTGGAAATGCAGTCCATTCGCAAACAGACCGTCGGTTCTCTTCCATATGGTATGATGAAGCGCGTGGAATTGGGCCGTGCGCTGGCCCTCGAACCCCGGCTGCTGATCCTGGATGAACCGTTTGCGGGCATGAACCTGGAAGAAAAAGAAGATATGGTGCGGTTTCTGTTGGAATTGAACGGGCGATGGGGGCTGACCATGATTCTGGTGGAGCACGATATGTCCATCGTCATGAGTATCGCCCGGCGCATCATGGTGTTGAATTTCGGTGAAAAACTCGGAGAGGGCAATCCCGATGAAATCAGCGCCAATCCAGAGGTGATCAAAGCGTATCTGGGCGACGCACAGGCATTGGAATAAAGAAGGTTTTTAACATTTGGACAAGACAGCCGCACATAAAACGAAACGACATCAGGTCACCCTGCCGCGGTTGCTGGCGCAAAACGCCGCGAATTACGGCGACGCAAAGACGGCGATTCGTGAAAAAGCTTACGGCATCTGGCAGAAATATACCTGGAATGATTATTTCAGCTATGTGTGTAAAACCGCGGCGGGTTTTGCCGCCCTGAATATGAAGCGGGGCGACAATCTTTGCCTGATCGTGAATAATTCCCCCGAGTGGCTCTTTACCGAACTGGCCGCGCACGCTCTGGGTGCGACGTCTCTCAATTTATTCACTTCCTCGATTGCCGACGAGCTGGCTTTTTCCATCGGTCGCATTCATTCCCCCATCGTGGTCGTACAGGATCAGGAGCAGGTGGACAAGCTGATCGAGGTCAAAGACAAACTGACGCAAGTACAGAAAGTCATCTACATTGATCCCACCGGCATGACCTCCTACGAAGATGATCCGTGGTTGACCAGTTACGCAAGCCTCCTGGAAATCGGCGAAAAATACATGGCTGAGCATCCGGAGTATGTTGAAGGCGAAATCAGCAAGGGACGGCCGCAGGATATTGCCGTGATGATTCAGACCTCCGGCACCACCGGCGTGCCGAAAATGGCCATGCTGTCCCACCGTAATCTGACAACAATGGCCGCTCAGTGGGTCGAAGCCGCCAACATTCAACCGGAAGAAAACTGGATCTCCATGTCTCCGCCCGCCTGGATTGTCGATCAGATGTGGGGTATGGGCGTGGCGCTGGGCAGCGCGATGACGATGAATTTTCCGGAAACGCCCGAAACCGTTCTGGAGGATTTCCGGGATATCGGCCCGTCGATACTGATCACGGCGTCGCGTTTCTGGGAGGATATGGCGTCGCGCATTCGCGTGAAAATATCCGATGCGACCTGGGTGAAAAGAAAACTGTTTTACATGGGGGAGAAAGTCGGCCGGTCGGTTGTGGAGAAAAAACTGCACAAGGAGAGCATTCCCTGGCCGACCAAGGTCCTTTACCGGTTTCTCAAAGCGGCTGTTTACAATCCTTTGCTGGACCGCCTGGGTTGCGCCCGCTTTCACAGTGCGTTTACCGGCGGACATCCCATCAGCCCGGATGTGATCGGTTTCTTTCGGGCCATTGGTTTAAATCTCAAGCAATGTTATGGCCTGACGGAATCCGGCGGTATTTTTCAGATTCAGCCCGATGGCGAAGTCAAACTGGAAACCGTGGGCCGTCCCCTGCCGCTGACCGAAGTGAAGCTGGCTGATGATCAGGAAGTGCTGGTCAAGTCGGACGCTAATTTTTGCGGATATTATAACGATTATCAATCCACGGAGGCGGCATTTGAAAACGGCTGGCTGAAAACAGGAGACGCGGGCTATATTGACGACGACGGCCATTTGCTGATTATCGGCCGCAAGGAAGACATCATCCGCAATAAAAGCGGCGATGCTTTTTCTCCCGATTTTATCGAGACCCGCCTGAAGTTCAGCCCGTATATCAAAGAAGCGGTCACCTTCGGGGAGGCGCGGCCTTATATCACCGCCATGATTAACATCGATCTGGGCAACGTCGGCAACTGGGCGGAAGAGCGGATGATCCCTTATACCACCTATATGGATTTGTCTCAGCAGAAGGCCGTGGAAGACCTGATCCTGGAGGAAGTCTGGGAGGTGAACAGGCAGCTTCCCGATGTCATGAAGATCAAAAAATTTGTTCTGCTCTACAAACTCCTGGACGCGGACGATGACGAGTTGACGCGCACCGGAAAAGTGCGCAGGCGTTTTGTTTACGGTTTATATATTAAAATTATTGAAGCCATGTACGGCGGACTGACCAGTGTTCCGGTGACGGGAAAAATCCGCTATCGGGACGGGCGGATTGGTGAAATCGAAACCACCATCAATATTATCAGCGTGGATTAGGGGAATTTATGGATTTTTTTCTGCAATTACTGGTCAATGGCGTTTGCATCGGATTGCTTTACGGCATTTCCGCCATGGGTTTTGTCATGATTTTTAAGGCATCGAGCGTTTTGAACTTTGCACACGGCGAACTTCTGGCGCTGGGCGCTTTCTTTTTTTTGTCGCTGGTGACCTGGGGGAAACTACCGATTGCGGTTTCATTCCTGCTGACGCTGGCCGGATGCTTCCTTTTGGGATTTCTGATTGAAAAGTTTTTCCTGAGGCCGCTCATCGGTGAAAAGCTCATTTTTGTCATCATGCTCACCGTGGGGCTGGCGGCCATGTTCAAAGGCCTTATCCTGCTGATCTGGGGCGGCAACCTGCAAACCTATCCGGAATTTCTGCCGCCCGCGCTGGAGCTTCAACTGGGAACGATTTACATCGCGCCGGTTTACTCCGCCACCCTGATCATCAGCGTCATTTTCCTGGTTCTCTTTGGACTGTTTTTCAAAAAATCGTCGCAGGGCATTTTCATGCGCTCCGTAGCCGACAATCAAAAAGCCGCATTGTCCCTGGGCGTTCATGTCCGGCGTGTGTTCGCCCTGTCCTGGGCCATTGCCGCAATGGTCGCCTGCATGAGCGGTATTGTGCTGGGCATCATCAACGGCGTGAATGTCCATGATTTGAGCGCCATCGGCCTCAAGGTATTTCCGGTGGTCATTTTAGGAGGACTGGACAGCATCGGCGGCGCCATCATCGGCGGCATTATCATCGGTCTGCTGGAGACCTTTACCGGCGGCTATCTGTCGCCGTCGCTGCGCGACGTCGTTCCTTATATTGTGCTGGTCTTTATTCTGATGGTGAAGCCCTACGGACTGTTCGGCCTGGTGGAGATTGAAAGAGTTTAGAAAGAAAAAAATTATGAAGAAACTGTCTTTTCATCCCTGCGGCAATTATCATGAAGATTACGCTCAGGAGTTAACTATTTTTGAAACCTGGTTTGGCCGGGTCAGTCTCATTGTATTTTTGATTTTACTCTTCGGAGTGGCGCCTTTTGTTTTAGATCGTTATCTGCTCTATATTTTAAACAACATCGGTATTATGGCGATTGCCGCCATCGGTCTCAATATCCTCGTGGGCTATACCGGACAAATATCGCTGGGGCACGGCGCGTTTTTCGGCGTCGGCGCTTATGCGGGAGCTATTCTGGCCACCAGGCTCGGACTGCCGTTTTATATTTGTATTCCAGCCGCCGGGTTGATCACCGCCATGATCGGGATGATTTTCGGCATTCCCTCCGGCCGGCTCAAAGGGCTTTATCTGACGATCGCGACGCTGGCCGGTCAGTTTATCATCGAATACGTCCTGATTCAGTGGGAAAGCCTGACCAAAGGAACGATGGGCATTACCCTGCCGGAGCCGAATATTCTGGGCGTCAATATTGCCGGAGATAAATCGTTTTTCTTTGTGATCTTTATTTGTCTGGTTTGCATGACCTGGTTTGCCGTCAATATCATGCGCAGCAAGTTCGGGCGCGCTTTTATCGCCATCCGGGACAACGACCGGGCGGCGGAAGGCATGGGCATCCCCATTTTCAGGTATAAACTGCTGTCGTTTGCGATCAGCTCTTTTTACGCGGGATTTGCCGGCGCTCTCTGGGCTTACTATATGGTCAGTATCACGACGGAGCCCTTCAATCTGGCGCTTTCCGTCGAGTTCATCGCCATGGTCATCATCGGCGGCATGGGCAATATTCCCGGCGCGATTTTCGGCGCAACGTTTATTACCGTTCTCAATGAACTTCTGCGATTTGCGACGGGCGAGCTGATGAATGTCGGATGGATCGCCGGGATGGGGCTGAATATGGCGCCGCTGCGTGAGTTTGTTTTCGGCCTGTCCATCGTCTTATTTATTTTGCTGGAGCCGAAGGGGCTCGCGGAATTATGGCGGATCCTGCGCTCCAATTTCCGGCTCTGGCCGTTTTCATATTAGGGTGAATTATGGGAGAGATTCTCTTACAACTTAATAATATTTCCGTCGTCTATTCCAACGTCATTCAAGTGCTCAAAGGCGTCTCGCTTTCCGTGGAACGCGGGCATATCGTATCGCTCCTGGGCAGCAACGGCGCGGGGAAGACCAGCACATTGAAGGCGATTTCCGGACTGCTGAAACCGGAAAACGGCGAAGTCACGGACGGCGACATTATTTTCAACGGAGTGAATATTCAAAACCAGGCGCCGGAGTTTATTACCCGTCAGGGCATTATCCAGGTGCTGGAAGGCCGTCAGCCTTTTAAATATCTGACCATCGAAGAAAATCTGCGTGTCGGCACGGCGACAAGACCAGGCAAACCCTACAAACAGGATTTGGAACTGGTTTATAATTATTTTCCTGCATTGGTCAAAAGAAGAAAAGCGCTGGCCGGTTATTGCAGCGGCGGAGAACTGCAGATGCTGGTCATCGGCCGGGCTTTAATGGCGCATCCGCAACTGCTGATGCTGGATGAACCGTCTCTGGGGCTGGCGCCGCTGGTTGTGCAGGAAATCTTCCGTATCATCAAAAAGATCAATGAAGAACACGCCACCACCATTGTGCTGGTGGAGCAAAATGCCAATATGGCGCTCCAGGTTGCGCATTACGGCTATGTCATGGAAAACGGCAAAATCGTCATGGAAGGCACATCTAAAGAACTGTCGGACAATCCGGATGTTAAAGAGTTTTATCTGGGCATGGCCGCATCGGGCATCGCCAAATCCTACAAAGACGTCAAATCCTATCGCCGCCGCAAGCGCTGGCTCTAAAAGGAGAAGAGATCATGAAACGCTTATTTGATGAAAAAGAATCATGGAGTCATGAAGAAAGAAAAGCCCGGCAGGATGAGAATCTGGCGCGCATGGTGAAGCTGGGATATAAAAAATCCACCCGGCTTAAAAAAATACTGGATGCTCACAAGATCAATCCCGCAAAAATAAAGACGCGTGAAGATCTGGAAAAATTACCAGTCACATCACGGGAAAAGCTGGTGGACATGGAGATGAAGAAACCACCTTATGCGGGGCTGGAAAATCCTTCCATTTCTATTGACCGGATTTTTACCTCGCCGGGGCCGGTTTATGAGCCGCATTTATCCGAGACGGATTATCTGTGGGCCAGAGCCTTTTTCGCGGCCGGTATCGGAGAAAAAGATGTTACGCTCAATGCCTTTTCGTATCACCTGGTGGCGGCGGGGCTGACGTTTCACAACGGCCTGCGCAGGGTTGGCGCAACGGTGGTTCCTTCCGGCACGTCGTCGTCTCAGGTTCAGGTGCAGCTTATCTCGGATCTGAAGGTAACGGCTTATGTCGGCACACCGAGCTTTTTGATGTCCATTATCGATAAATCCAAAGAAATGGGTTTCAATTTCAAAAAGGATTTCCGTGTTAAAAAAGCCTGCTTTGCCGCCGAACCGCTGCTTCCGCAGCTTCGGGAAAGATTTGAAAAGGAATACGGCATTGCCACGTATCAAATGTACGGCGCAACCGAGGTGGGTGATGTGGCTTATGAATGCTCCAAAAAATCCGGCTGGCATATCTGTGAGGAAACCATTGTGGAGATTGTCGATCCGGCAACGGGAAAGAATGTCGCTCCCGGCGAACTGGGCGAAGTGGTCGTGACGCGCCTCAATGATATTTTCTTTCTCCTGCGCTTCGGCACGGGGGATTTATCAAGGCTGATTAAGAAAAAATGCTTCTGCGGCAGAACGTCCTATCGACTGGCGGGGATTGCGGGCAGGGTAGGGGACGCGGTCAAAGTCCGGGGGCTCTTTATCGCTCCCAGCCAGATCAAGCTTCTTGCCGGAAAATTCGACAATCTCCCCTTTCAGGTTGTTGTCGGACGCACCGGTCATGAAGATGTTCTGACGGTACGCGTAGAGAAGGTAAATCCAACTGTAGGAACAGCCGCATGGGAAGATGACTTCAAGAAGATGTTTAAGGAAATCTGCACCGTCAGGATTGATGCTGTTGAATACGTAAAAACCGGAGAGATCAAACCTGATCAGAAGATGCTTCTTGATTCCCGGCAATGGTAGAAGACGTCATTTGTTTTTTGCCCAGCAGATAGGCATCAACGATGGATAAAATCCATAAAACGGCAAGCAAAAGCAGGATGAGTAATAAACTGAAAAGGTCCAGCGCTTTGAAAGCATCCACGGTAACCTGAATGACTTGACTGAATTGGACGGTTTCTTTCTTGAACGGCGCGGCTTTGATAATGGTCGCGGCGGCCTGAATGAACATCCATACGATGGTTAAGGCGCCGATCAGGACAGGCACGATAAAGAAAAAACCTCTTTTGTAGTGCTTCAGGTGAAATTGTCCCCAGCCGGGGAAAAGAAGGGCGCTGAAAAGGGCTGCTTTGGTTGCTTGGTTCATGACTGATCCTTCATGAGAGAATTACGGCGTCTTTCATTTTCAGCTGAATTTCGGATGACCCGTTCCAGTAATTAATCTGCGGGGAAAAAACAACGTCCAGACTGGCCCCGTTGACGGCGCCGAGATATTTGCCCATGTTGAACCAGATGGCATTGCAGGCCGTTTTGTTCGATGTCAGACGCATTTTGAGATGGTTCGTGCCGACGACAACAGGCGAGGATACTTTGATATTCCGGGCGCAAAGGACCGGCTCGGGATTTTCACAACCGAAGGGCGCAAGCTGTGTCATCTGCTCAATCAGATCAAGATTGATATCCTGAAGATTGCATTCCGCGTCAATGAAAGTCTGAGAGACCTTTTCCGAAGCCTGCACGGAATTCCGGATGATGTCATCAAGCAGGCAGGCAAATTCGTCAATATCATCCTCTTTAATGGAGATTCCCGCCGCCCGGTAATGGCCGCCGTAAGACAACAGCAGAGATGCGCATTGCTGCAAACCCTTGTGGATATTAAAATCAGCCACGCTGCGGCCTGAACCTTTTCCCACACCGTCTTTCAGACTGATAACGAAAGTCGGACGGCTGAAAAGATCCACCAGACGCGAGGCGACGATCCCCACGACGCCGGGATGCCATTTTTCGGAAGAAAAAACCAGAGCGTTCATATTATCCAGATCGGGATTGGTCCCCAACTGGCCGAGAATTTCCTTGAGGATATCTTTTTCCATGGCTTGACGACGACGGTTATGCAAGTCGAGTTTTTCCGCGAGAGGCCGCGCCTCATCCATATTTTCCGCCAGCAGAAGCAAAACGGCGTCCAGCGGAGAGGCGATCCTTCCCGCGGCATTAATGCGGGGAATCAGGCAGAAGGAGGCCTTGAAAGAATCAATCAGTTGTCCGGCAATTCCGCTGACTTCTTTGAGGGCCTTGATGCCGGGGCGGTTATCTTCTGTCATCAATTCCAGACCGATTTTGGCAAATATCCGGTTTTCATCGACGAGCGGCGCAATATCGCCAATCGTGCCCAGAGCGACAATATCGAGATATTCTTTCAGGTTGGGATATTGCCCGTCTTTCCAGAAACCATCTTTCCGCAAAGTGCCCCGCAGTGCGATTAGAAAATTGAAGGCAATTCCGACGCCGGCCAGATGCTTGAAGGGGAAAGAGCAATCGGATCGGTTCGGATTAATACAGGCGACGGCAGGGGGCAGTTGATCGGATATTTCATGATGATCCAGAACGATGGTGTCAATGCCGATGGATCTGGCGTAGGCAATTTGTTCAATATCGGAAATGCCGCAATCCACGGTGATAATCAGTTTGATATCCTTGCTTTTAAACCGGTCGATGACTGGTATTTTCAGCCCATACCCCTCCAGAACCCTGTCCGGAATATAATAAGAGGCATGTTGGGTCAGTTCTTTAATGAATTTATAAAGGATGACAACTGAGGTGATGCCGTCCGCGTCATAATCGCCGTAGATGACGATTTCTTCCCCGGCATGAATGGCCTGAATGAGACGGTTGACGCCCTTTTTCATGTCCTGCATCAGAAAGGGACTGTGCAACTGATTGAGAGACGGATGGAGATAGCGGTGCGCGTCTTCCAGACTGGCAACATGACGGTTCAGAATTAATTGAGAAATGATCCGGGAAACGCCGAATTCTTTCGCCAGCGATTCTATCACATTTTTATCGCAGGAATCTTTAAGAATCCATTGTGTCACCGGCAATTGCGCTTCTTGAGTCATAGGTTCTTCTTTAAATAATATTTTTTCAGTGCTATCATATCAGCGACAAATCCTATGTCAAGTCTTCATTGATTGTCTTGATCCGTGAAACATTAAATGGTAATGAAAAGTCCATCTATGATTCGGAAATGGTTTAAAATAAAAACAAGTGATATCACGATTGTCCAGTTTATTCTGGAAGGTTATGAGGGGCTGGCGACTGTTTCCACGATTGACCCGAAAACAGCCATTATTCAGGTCGCCATCATGCCCGATTTCCTTCAGGAGATGGAAGATATTTTGAAGGCTTTAAGAGATCAGTTCATGATGCGGGAAATTCCGTCAGATTCCAGCCCGGTGTTTTTATGCTGATGCTGACCCATACCTGTTTATTGCAGCAGATCATGGCCGCCTCCCGTATTCAAAACAGCGATCCGGATATCTACATCTATAATATCGCTCCGGATTTATTGACCATTCATCCCGAGATCACCGCCAACAAAACCCATTTTATCAACCGGTTTGTCGAGGCCCCTCCGGATCATCAACGCACCGCCTACATTATGTTTCATCTTCTGGTGGATGATCTGGCTCATTACGGAAAAATATCGCTTCAATGTCAGGAAGGGTTTGATCCTCATTCGGCAGGCTATACGTATGTTAAAGGAAGGCGTCTGATCGGTTCCATTATGGATTTATATAAAATTCTCGACCGGGATATTTCCTATAATGACGCAGCCTACCGGTCCCATTTGATTATCGAAATGATTTATGATCTGGTGATTTTATCGCGCATTCAAGCCAACGGGTCCACCGCGCTTTTAGAAGATGCGGTTCATTTTACGTTTGACCACAGAAGCAATGAATTTTGTGAAGAAGTCGCCTGGCTTTACGGCATCGAAAAAGAACATGTCCGGGATGTGTTGAAAAACGCCGTGTCTTATATCACAAAAGAAAGAATGGATCGGATCATGAATATTGAAGGCCGAATTCATCTTTTTACGGATAGATTCGGCCTGAGAAATAATAACGCTATGTTTGCTGCTGCGATTTCAACCTTGTTTCAAGACGCCCTGGGTTCCATTGACAACGAAGAATTCCTTCAGGAAACCGCCGCGACCATCAAAAAAACAGGCTGGTTTCCAACAACCGGTTAACTTGCTTTTTTTACAAACCCGGAACGGATGCAGCGTGTGCAGGCTTTGACTCTCTTCACGGCGCCTGTTTTCTCATCAACACATCGCAGACTTTGCAGATTCGGACGCCAGATCACTTTACTTTTGTTGTTGGCGTGACTGACGTTATTTCCTACTTTCGGCTTCTTTCCACAGACTTCACAAACACGAGACATGATCAAACTCCTTCAGAAAAATGTGAGCCGTTACTAAACTACAACACTTTATTTTGCAAGCATTTTTTTTAATTTAGCATCTTTATCGAGCGGCCTGTTGTTTCCGGCGTCATGAACGGAACACCGCGGATTGATTTGTTCAACTATCCAATTGATGTCATTGGTCAAAAATGGTAGATCATAAACCATGAATTCAAAGGGAATGACTTGGGCCGGGCGGTTGCCGGGATTCGTTATTGACTTCACTTTAATTATTTTCTTGGCGTTTCTTACTGTAAATCGCTATTGCCCTGAGTTTATCAATGCGGATGTTATTTTAAATTCTGTAATGTCACTACAGAATATTACTCTTTTCTATTGGGGACAGAATCGTGTGGCAAGTATTCTACCGTTGATTATCTATCCGATTCGAGATCCGGCGTTTAATCTTTATGCCTGCCTTATGATCATGACCATCGTCTTTTACCTGTTGGTATGGTTTTGGGCGGATCGCTTATCAGAATCAAGTGGTTCCGATAAAAAACCCGTTCTGGTTCGAAGAGTGCTCTTTCTTTCCCTCATCATGATGTTTTTATTAATTTTTAAACCGTTTGCCGTCTTCGAGATTGTGACGTGGCACATCGAATATACGCTGTCCTATCTCTTGCTGGGGATCGCCTTTTTTTATTATTTTGAGAAAAGAAAATTGAGCCTGACCATATTTTCCATTACAGCGTTTTTTATGGCTTTTGCCATTGGCGTGAATTACAGCATTATCATTCCAGCGCTTGCTCTTGTTACCGGTTATATATTCGTCAGGAAAAAGATAGATAAAGCGTCTCTTTTGTTTAGTCTTTTGGCAACAGGTTTATTCTTGATATGGATTTTTGCCGGCCGGTCCTGTCCGGGCGGCGGCATATCTTACTACGGTTTTGATTTTACAAAGGTAACTGAATATTTGCCATTCGTTGCAAGGAATATTCTCGATTCGATAAACCTGGGCAATGCCTTTATTATCATTTTAGCCGCATGTTTATTGAAGATGCCTGCGTTTCGCTTATCGCCGCAAAATGATTTATTAAATTCCGCCCGTCGCGCTGCGTATATCATGATGTTAATTGCTTTTTCCATAGTCTGGATACTTCTGTTTTCGACCAATTCATGGGTGGTTGCTAACGAGTTTCATTTCAGGTACTTTATTCCGGTATCGTTTGTCGGAATGATTCTCCTGTCGTTTGAGGTCAAAAACATTGTACTGTTTCTCAATACGCGCCAGAGTCATATTTTATCAGGCGCACTGGTTGCGGTTTTGATCATTTTTCTTGCACATCCCATTGTGCTTCCGCGAGATTATCCGATATTCAAGCGTAGCGACGCCGCAATTTCGATCGATGTCGATGGATACGCGGGGGATTACTGGTCTGTCTGGCCCGCCGTTATGAAAGATTTGCTGGTTGATAAAAACAGCTTCGGGTTTGCTTACCGGGCAGTCGGCAACCGGGAGAATGTGATAAAATTTTTCTCTGACAACAAGCGAAGAAAAGGAACGCTGGTTATCGGATGTTTAAAGGCATCAGTCGATGAGTGCCATCAGCAGATCAGTGGCATGATAGGCAATGTTACTCTGGATAATGCGGAACCGGTTGGAAAGGATTTTTGGTTATTGAAGCTGTCCCGATAATGAATATACCCGGTCCTCGGTCTTCAGCCTTCCGTCTATCCAACTTTTCTCATCTCCGCCGGTTGCCCCGTGGTTTCCAGCACACGGAGCCAGACATTGCCCCGGGGATCGATCCGTCTGCCGGAAATTGCAGCCGACAGGGGAAGATGAACATATTCTTCTTTGCGCAAAGCCACCAGAAGGCCTGTTTTACCCGCCATTGCCGCGTGGACGGCGTATTGGCCCAGAGAACTGCAATAAATGCTGTCCGAGGCATTGGCCGGAACGGAACGGATCAAATAACTGGGTTCCATATATTTTAAATTGATTTCCTGATGAATTTCACGGAAGTGTTTTTCAATGGCGTTTTTCAGAAAAAGGCCGATGTCGTGCAGGCGGATGTTGCCCGAGGCATCTGTTTTCCGTTCGGTGAAATCCTGCATCATCAGTTCCTGTCCCGCGCCCTCCGCCACGAGAATGACTGCGTGTCCGCTGGCCTTCATTCTTTTCTCCAGCGATTTCAGGAATCCTTCTTCGCCGTTCAGATCAAAAGGCACTTCGGGAATCAGAACAAAATTGGCGTCCCCCTGGGCCAGGGCCGCCGTGGCCGTGATATAGCCGGACAAACGTCCCATGATTTTCACCAGACCGATGCCGTTATAGGCCCCTTTAGCTTCTACGTGTGCGCTGCGGACGGCTTCCACGGTTTTGGCAATGGCGGTGTCAAATCCGAAGGATTTTTCAATCAGGTTGAGATCGTTATCAATCGTTTTGGGAATGCCGATGACGGCAATCTTTGCATTTCTGGCGGTGATTTCCGCCGTCATTTTTTCCGCAGCCCGCATGGTTCCGTCGCCGCCCACGCAAAAAAGAATGTTGATTTTCCTGCTCTCCAGATAATCCACCATGACCGCCGCTTCCTGCGGCCCCCGGGATGACGAAAGGATGCTGCCGCCAATATGGGTAATATCCTTGACAAAGTCCGGCGTCAATTGAACGGGTTTGTCGCCGTATGCGGGATTCAGTCCACGCAGACCGTATTGAACGCCCATGATATTTTTTACGCCGTAACGGTAAAAAAGCGTCATGGTCACTGAACGAATCACATCGTTGATGCCCGGACAGAGCCCGCCGCAAGTGACAAGAGCAGCCGTCGTTTGCGCAGGATCAAAGAAAATCTTTTTCCGGGGACCGGCCGGTTCCACGGACAGAGGCCTTCCTTCGGCATCCTGAAATTCTTCATAATTGGCAAGACAGGTCTGAAATAGAATCCGGTCGTCATCTGAAATGAATCTGCTGATATTCAGGGGGGAATCGATCCGGCACTCGCCAAGACCGGCAATCGTAAAATGATAGTTCATGAAATCATTTCCCTTTCTTGATCACTTGCAGTGCGGCATTTCTGCCCGAGATAATCTCCGCGTCAAAACCGGCATCCGTCAGTAAAGACGCACCGGTGAGAAAGATATTATGAAACCGCGTTTTATTGCTTTTGGCGGCAAATGAGGTGAAAAAGGCGTTGCGCACCTTGTGCTTCGGATTCAGAACACCTCGATAGTTCAATGAAATATCAATGGATTTGTCAACGTTGTTTAGCGCGATATTGTCCTTTAAAAAAGGAAGAAAGACTTCCAGCCTTTCTAACATTGATTCGGCCTCACGATGGAGGGCATCCGGCGTCCAGTTTTCTTTGCTTTCGGGAAGATAGACCGTGGCGGAAAAGGATGTCATGGCGGAAGAGAGACGCTGGTCTTCTTCCGGAAGGCTTGTTTCCAGAATAATTAAATTATCATCATAGAGGTCTTTCGTTACATCCGTAACCACGGCAACATGCCGGGCAAGCTGTTCGGGCAGGCATTTCGCGGGAATGCCCAGGAAAATCGTAAAAGGATAATAAGCGACTTTTGCCGGACGGATCCAGTCTGAAAAATTGAGATATTTATGCCTGCCCTGAATCATGGACAGCTTATCAGACTTTGTGCTGACGATCAGATTCCGACCCGACGCTTTGGATATTGCGCCGTCCGACGTCTTCATTTCCAGTTCGATGATTTTATTCCCGGTAATGGATGTTACCTGACAGTTGTTGAGATACAATCCCTTGTTCGATTCCAGTTTTTCGATCAGCGCGTTGAATAAAAACTGTTTTCCGGACGGGAAGCAGGAAACACCGCGCAGCGGCGCGCAATATTGAAAAGCCGAAGCAAAGGAAAATAAATCATCGATATTGAAGGAAAGCAGCGCCTGTTGTGCTTCCCATACTTTCTCCAGGGAGGCATCCTGCGACAGAATCTTGTCAAACTTGATGACGCCGTATTTATACTTGAAAACATCAGGATATATTTTCAGGTATTCAAAATATTCCTTTAAATTCCGCGGTTGAATTTGCGGATGTGCGGCGATCCAGTCCCGGAAGACGGACGAGGCATCCATCGCCATATCATAATAGGCGCTGATATCCTGCTCCAGTTCGGGAAATTCCCGCGCCAGTTCAGCCTTCAGCAAATCCGCATCATTGAAAAAATCAATGCGATGGTCGGGAAGAATAATCTGATAGGCGGGATTGATGGAAGCGGCATGATTTTCGGGAGGCAAAATACCCAGTTCGGTCAGTATGGAGAGGCCCGGTTGATCAGGCCCCAGGCCGGAAAGCGGCGTGGCATCGATATTGAAAATAAAATCGTCGATAAGCTGCAGGCCGCCCAGTCCGCTTTCCGCAATCAGCAGCGTATGAAGGCCGTTTTGACCGGCGCAGGCAGCCGAGACATGAGCGGCAAGGTCATCGCCAATGATAATCAGATCATACATCATCTAATATTTTTCTCCGAAATAAACCGACAAAAGCGCCTGCTAAGGGTCCAGGGACGGATTATGCATCGCAGCGGCCTCAACGTCTTCGATATTTCTAATTTTCACATGACGACCGCTTTTGATAATTCGGCCTTCCGCAAAGTAACGGATAGCCTGGGGATAAATTTTATGTTCTTCCTTCAATATTCTGGCCGCCAGCGTCTCCGCGGTGTCATCAGGGAGCACCGGTACAACCGCTTGAATGATAATGGAGCCGGTATCCACGCCCTCATCCACAAAATGGACAGTGCAGCCGGAAAATTTAACGCCGTAATCGATAGCCTTCTGCTGAACATGCGTGCCCGGAAAAGCGGGCAGCAGGGCAGGGTGAATGTTGATAATTTCATGAGGAAAGGCGCGCAGAAAAGACGGGGTGAGAATTCGCATAAATCCGGCCAAGACGATGAGTTCAACCCCCGCGTTTGACAAAATACGGATCAATTCGCGATCAAAATCTTCCCGGTTGGCAAAGTCCTGATGATTTAAAACCGCGCAGGGGATGCCATGCTTTCCGGCCCTCGTCAGGCCATAGGCCTGCGCATTGTTGCTCACGACAATCGTAATTTGAGCCGCAAGCTTTCCATTTTCAATATGATCAATGATGGACTGAAGATTTGAGCCGCTGCCGGAAATTAAAACGCCCAGTTTTAAGAGTTCAGCCATAGACCCGCCGCTACATATCCGAGAAACAAACAGAAGCCTGCTCCGGCTCCTTTTTCTCAATCACGCCGATCAGGCAGGCGCTTTCCTCCATCGCCTTCAGACGCTCCAGAATTTCCTGAGAATCTTTTTCTGAGACGATCATCATCATGCCGATCCCCATGTTGAAAACCCGGAACATCTCTTTTTCTTCCACATGCCCGATGTCCTGAATGACGGAAAAAATCGGCGGAATCTTCCAACTGTTCTTGGTAATGACACAACGGCACACATCTGGAATAATGCGCGGGATGTTGTCGTAGAAACCGCCGCCGGTGATATGGACCAGTCCTTTGATATTGAAGTTTTTAAAAAGATTCAAAAGCGATTTAACGTAAATCCGCGTCGGCTCCAGCAGTTCCTGTCCAATCGTTCTGGAAAGTCCCGGCGCGGAATCATTCACGGAGAACTTGCCTTTCCCCAGAAGCGCCTTGCGGGCCAGTGAAAAGCCGTTGCTGTGCAGACCGCTGGATGCAAGACCGATCACCCGGTCGTTAATGCTGATGGTGGAACCGTCAATGAGTTTTTCCTGATCGACCACACCCACGCAGAATCCGGCCAGATCATATTCGCCTGATTGATAAAATCCCGGCATTTCCGCTGTTTCTCCGCCCAGCAGTGTGCAACCGGCCTGTCTGCAGCCCTGAACAACGCCATCAACAATCTGTACGCTCTTTTCCAGTTCGATGTTGCCGCAAGCAAGATAATCCAGGAAAAAGAGGGGTTCCGCCCCCTGAACAATCACGTCATTAACCGACATGGCCACCAGATCGATGCCGATGGTGTCGTGTTTATTCATCAACTGCGCGATCTTGAGTTTAGTGCCCACACCGTCGGTGGAAGAAACCAGAATCGGATTTTTCATTTTGGCTGCGTCAAAACGGAACAACCCTCCGAAACCGCCGATGCCGGAGAGCACTTCCTTGCGGGACGTTGTTTTAATCAGGGGTTTGATGCGGTCAACAAACGCGTTGGCTGTGTCAATATCAACGCCCGCGTCCTTGTATGTGGATTTTTCAGATTTTGTTGTCATAGAACTCCATTAATTATTTTAAATTGTTCAAGTGGAAAATTACGCTGGCGTGATTTAACGTAAATCAGCGTCCATGTCAATGGGGGTAAAACAAATTTATGGGCGGTCAGCAGACAAAGTATGCCTGAAACAATCATTGACTTGCGTAAATAAAAAATATTTGTTAACAAAAACAAATCTCTTCAGGAAATTCATGGATTTGCCCATCAACGTTTCGGAGACGTAAATGGAGTCTTTTAAAATAAATCTGCGGAAAATCGAACAGCCTCTGAAATTCGCCGCCAAAGATGACTTTAAAAATCTGTCTCACATTAAAGAATTGGGCAAATCGCTGACGGGATTGATCGTTCAGCAGATTGCCGCTATTCCTCAGGCTTTTAAAAACAGATTTGAGCCTCCTCTGGACAATATACTGAAGATTATTTCCGATTATGATGGTCAGGAGACAACGGTTCAGAAAACAAAAATATCAGAAGCGGCGCAAATTCTTGAAAGATTAATCAACGCCATTGACGCCATTGATGCGCGCAAATCCGTCTCTCCGTTACAGGAAGAACAAATCCATGAAAGAATAATGGATTTGAAGCTATCCGCCGAGAAACTGGCGACGCCGGTGCAGTTTCTGAAAGGCGTCGGTCCGAAAATGGCCGCCCGCTTTGCCGCCAAGAAAATAAATACGGTTGAGGATTTGCTTTATTTTCTACCCCGCACCTACGAAGACCGCCGGGAAATCCGTAAAATCAACAAGCTGGAAACGGGGAAAATTCAGACCATCATGGCGACCGTTGTCTTGAGTGAATTTCGATATTACGGCAAAAGAAGAATTCTGGAAGTCACCGTCAACGACAACACGGCCCGTCTGACGGCCAAATGGTTTAAAGGCCAGATGTCCTACCTGACCGGCACCTTCAAAAAAGGCGCCCGGGTAATTTTTACAGGTCTGGTGACGCCCGGTTATACCGGCAAATCCATGATTCATCCCGATTATGAAATTCTGGAAGAAGACGACGAAGATAATCTATTGAATTTTAAACGCATCGTGCCCGTGTATTCCGAAACGGAAGGGCTGCATCAGAAATATATCCGTAAAGTCATGGATGCCGCGCTGGAAAATTATTCACGCTATATCGCATCACCGATTCCTCCTGAATTCTGCCGTAAACGAAACCTGATCAATATTCACGAGGCGCTGCTTGCCGTGCACTTTCCCGCCAATGACGCGCAACTGCAATCTTTACTGGACGCCCGTTCCGAGGCGCACCGGCGTCTGATTTATGACGAGTTTTTCTTTTTTCAACTGGGCATGGCGATTAAAAAATCAGGGCGTGTTCTGGATAAAGGCATTGCTTTTCAACCCGACGGGCGGTTGCTGGAAAAATTTTATACCTCTCTGCCGTTTGTGTTAACCGGCGCGCAAATCAGGGTCATTGCTGAAATAGGGCAGGATCTTCAGGTGGCAACCGCCATGAACCGTTTGCTGCAGGGCGATGTGGGAAGCGGTAAGACGCTTGTCGCGATGGCGTCCATGATGACGGTCTGCGAAAACGGTTATCAGGCCGCCTTGATGGCGCCCACGGAAATTCTGGCCAAGCAGCACTATGCAACCTTTTGCGCCTGGGCCGGACCCGTCGGCCTGCGTATCGTTTTACTGACCGGCGGCATGACCAATGTCGCCCGCAATGAGGCGTTGGAACAAATTCAATCCGGCCATGCCGATATTATTATCGGCACGCATGCCCTTATTCAGGAGAATGTTGACTTTAAAAAACTGGGCTTTGTGGTTATTGACGAGCAGCACCGTTTCGGCGTCATGCAGCGGGCGACCCTGCGCAACAAAGGCATCCATGCCGATGTTCTGGTCATGACCGCCACGCCCATTCCAAGAACGCTTGCCATGACGGTTTACGGCGATCTGGATGTCTCGGTTATTGATGAAATGCCGCCCGGCAAAAAACCAGTGCATACGGTTTTGATGGGCGAAAACAGGAGACAGGCGGTTTACGACATAATCCGCAGGGAAATTTCCAAAGGCCATCAGGCTTTCATTGTGTATCCGCTGGTGGAACAGTCGGAGAATCTGGATTTAAAAGACGCGACGAAAATGGCCGATCATCTGCAAAAAGACATTTTTCCCGATAGCAGGGTAGGGCTGATTCACGGCAAGATGAAAGACAGGGAAAAAGACGCGGTCATGCAGGAATTCTTAGAGAACAAAATTGCCATTCTGGTGGCCACGACCGTGATCGAAGTCGGCATCGATGTGCCCCACGCTTCGCTCATGGTGATTGAACACGCGGAACGCTTTGGCTTGTCGCAGCTCCATCAACTCCGCGGCCGTGTCGGTCGGCGCGACATTCCATCGACCTGTATCCTCCTTGCCGATTACAAAGTATCCCTTGATGCGCGCAAGAGATTAAAAGTGATGGAAAAAACCACGGACGGATTCGCGCTGGCGGAAGAAGATCTGGCCATCCGGGGTCCCGGTGATTTTCTGGGAACAAGACAATCTGGACTGCCGGATTTTCGCATTGCCAGCATCATACGCGACGCCCGAATATTGAACGATGCCAAAGAAGATGCTTTTGGGCTGGCCGCCCGCGATCCGCTGCTTGCCAAACCGGAACACGCCATTTTAAAAGAAGCGCTGATGACAAAATGGCAGGGCAAACTGGATCTGGCGAGGACGGGGTGAAAAAAAGTTCAACGTTCTATGTTGCAATGCATCATTAATTATTGACACGGCGACGGCAATTATTATATGACACCACGCACACTAACCATTCGCAGGAGGAATCACTAACCATGGAAAACAAAATCATGGCCAGGCAGATCATTGATTTTCACAAAGCAACCTTTGACAACACCTTCAAAGCCTTAACGATTATGCAGGAGCAGGCGGAGAAAATACTACAAACCTTTTTGTTGCAGACGAACTGGCTTCCCCCGGAAGGCAGGAAAGTCATTAATGATTGGGTCAGTATGTATAAGCAGGGGCGGACCGATTTTAAAAATAAGACGGATGAAAATTTTAAAAAAGTTGAAGAATATTTCACAAAGTCCGAGGCAACGCCAAAAGCCAAAGCGGCCAAAAAATAACGAGGTGATCTGGATATGGTAAACATTACTTTAGAAAATCTCAAAAAATTCAATAGCATGGGCAAGGAAGTGCTGGCCGGTTATCAGGATAAAACGCAAAAATTGCCTGCGGATATGTTGGAATTATCAATGCATTCCGTCAATGCGCAGCAGTTATACTGGGTGGGTGTTCTTTCTTATTTCAATGAATTTTCAACGCCGTTCTGGACATCGCTGAATTCCTTTTTAAGAAAGGAAAAAGATAAAATTAAAGAAGTAACGGTAATGGAAACTATCAATGATTACGTTGAACTGTTAAAATTTAACATGCAGATTCTCGAAAAAGGCTTAACGCCTTCCATAGCCGGAACACATGATTTTCATCGTGAACAAACAGAAAAATTTATGACAGCTTTTATCAATTTTATTTTTAATGTTGACGGAGAAAACATCAAGGATCTTTCGAAAAGCAGCGTTCAAATATTAGATAACTTAATTCGAGCATTTCCTCAGGCTGTTGAGGATGTTAAGAAAGAATTTGGTTTCCATTTTGATGACGGCGGTTATACGAAAATTGCGGAAACGGATCGTTTTACGCTCTATCAGGTATTTTCCCGTGATAAAAACATCAAAGTACGCAAGAATGCCAAGCCGGTCATTATTGTCCATCCCTACGTATTAGGCGCGAATATTCTGGGATTTTTACCGGACGAAAAGAAAAGCTATACACACGCCTACGCCGATCAGGGCATTCCCACTTATATTCGAATTTTAAAAAATATCGACGAGAATCCCGCCCTGGAGGTCATGACCGGCGAAGATGACGCCCGTGATACGAAGTATTTCTGTGAAATTATCAAGAAAAAACACAACAAAATGGTGACGTTAAATGGCTTCTGTCAGGGCGGTTTCATGTGTGTGTGTGATTTGCTTTCCGGTGAATTGGATAATCTGGTGGATGCCTTAATCACCTGTGTCGCCCCTATTGACGGCACTCGAAGCAAAGCGCTTGTTGAATACCTCCAGCATATTCCCCCGCGGTTCCGTGATTTAAACTATGCCGCCAAAGAAATGCCCACCGGAAATCTTGTCGTTGACGGCAAAGTCATGAGCTGGGTTTATAAATTAAAAAGCATGGACAAAGAAGCGCCATTGGTTATTTTCAACCGTGATCTGGCTTCCGTGCAGAGCATGAGCAGGGTCGGCGAAGATTTACAGGTCAATAAAACCGCTGCGGCGCTGCTGCACTGGCTGACCTATGATCGACTTGACCTGCCTATGGCCATCACACAGATGAGCTTTGATTCATACACCATTCCCATCACCAGCGACGGAACGCTTCCTGTTAAACTGTTCGGAAGAGCGCTTAATTTTAAGAAAATGAAAGAAGACGGGATAAAGTGGCTGATCTGCTATGGCGAAGGCGATGATCTGGTCGATAAAGCCACCACGTTGGCCGCGCTGGACTTTATTGACGCCGAGGTCACGCCGTTTCCCAAGGGACACGGCGCCATCGCGACAACCTGGTCACATCCGGATACGGCCTGCGCCCTGCATAAAACTTTTGGCAATGGATACCGCGGTCCGGTCAGATATCATCTGGACCTGGAAAAAGAAGAAGAGTAACTTCCCGGTCAATCCGAAACCGATGATCAGGTTTTCACCATCCGGTCGAGCTTTTTGACGAATTCCGAGATGTCTTCAGACATATTGGAAAGTTCCGTGGATACGGCCGCATGTTCCTCGGAGCTTGCGGCATTGCTCTGGATGACGGTGTTGATATCACTAATGGCCTTTTCGATTTCTACAATTCCCCTGTTTTGCTCCCGGGAAGATTCCGTGATAACCTTTAAATAATTCAGAAGTTTTTCCGTGACTTTGACAAATGTGGAGAAGGCCTCATCTGAACTGACGGCCAGGTCTCTGCTTTTCTTGATATTCTGGATACTTTTAGTAATAATTTCCTGAGTATTCTTTGAAGCATCGGCGGATTTACGGGCCAGATTTCTGACTTCATCGGCAACCACGGCAAATCCGGCTCCCAGTTCACCGGCGCGGGCCGCCTCCACAGCGGCGTTGAGGGCCAGAAGGTTTGTCTGGAAAGCGATGTCGTCGATGGTCCGGACAATACGCCCCGTTTTGATGCTGGCTTCGTTCACCTCGTCCATGGAAATCCGCAGGTCTTTCAGCGCCTGATTGGTTGTCGTGACAATTTGAGATGTATCCATCATAAGGTCCTGGGCCTCGTGGACAATTTCCGTATTCCTTCTCGTCTTATCGGAAATCTCTATCAGCATGGCGGTGGTTTCTTCCATAGCCGCCGCCTGGGTGGAAGAGCCCGAGGCCATGTTCTGGCTTGCTGCGTCGATAACACCGGCGATATCGGTAAGCTTGAGGGAACTTTCGCGGACATCGGCGACGGAAGCCACCAGTTTTGAATTGGCCCGCCGCATGGCGGTCGTAATGAGCAGGGATAAGACGGAACTCAGAACAATAGAAATGAGACCATCGGCAAAAGCGCTGGTGGCTACGCTTAGGGACTCACTGCCAGCGGGAAGTTGACTGGCAACGGCGGTATAATATACCAGAAAAACAGTAATAAACCAGACCATGACGCCAATGACGGCTTTCCTGCTGCAAAAGAGCGTGGCGAAAACAATGATAATGTACAGGAAGTTGTTATAGCTGACAAAACCCTCATAAATAACCGGACTCATGTATTTGACGACAAAACCAAGGGTATCGGCGATTATGATCGTAATAAGTATGGCATATGCCGCCCCGTAATATTTTCCCTTCCTGATGAGAATCATACCGATTGAGGATATAGTGATAATGACAAGAATAAGCGGAGCAGCCTGTAGTGCTTTGTCGGGGGCGATGGCGACGAGTAGTACCGCCAGGGCGATAAACATAACGATGGCGGAAAAACCGAAAATGTACAGAAACCATGCCCTCTGCTGCGTCAAGTGGTCGGATTCCTCATAGCGGTTGAGAATCGATTCCCGCAATCGCGCCCATACATTACCGTTGTTCATCGTCAGCTCCTGTTTTTAAGTGTATGCGTACTTATTGAGTTTATTTGCTACCAGTAAAATAATCATATATCAACTGAAAAGAAGACCCATGCAATATTAAAAATGCATTCATGAGATTTTCTTGACAGATGTTAATGGTTTTTTCTATAATTAAGTTATATGGTAACCCTGTAACATCAGGGAAGAGCGCAGGGCATTTGAAGGTTGCATTAAAAATTTCACGAGTTCTCGGGTAAAACAATAATGAAGAAGACTGTTCTGATGGTGGCTGTGGTAATGTTCTTTGCGACGTATGGCTCCGGCTCAGCGGAAAACATTACCGTCAATGGGGATATGAACTCCAAAATTCGCCTTGAGATACAAAAAACAGTGACTACCGTCCCGGGACTCCAGAATCTCACACTCGGGTTTGTTGTCCCGGAAACGTTCGCGTCCCCCAGCTTCAGGCAGGATATCCGGGGATTTGATCTGAAATTCACGCCAGCCCCCATTGACAAGAAGTCGAGAACCGACGCCCGGGGGAACCGCGTTATTACGGCAAGCTGGAAAACACCTCCCGAGTCCATCGACGTCCAACTTTCCTTCGAAGCGGTCAATATTACCAGTCTCGATAAAATAGATACATCCGCTCCTTTTCCTCTGAAAAAAGTGACGGGAGATATCTCGTACTATCTCAAGGCAACCGATCAGGTTCAGGCAAACGACGTGCGAATCAGGGACTTAGCCGCTGAACTGGTCAAGGATGTGAACACGGAGTTCGCCGCAGTGCAACGGATCATCACTTTTGTGGTTGACTACATCAGTTACGTAACCTTTCCGGAAAAGTATGACGCCGTCTATTCCCTCGCGTCAGGCAAGGGAAACTGTCAGAATTTTTCCCACCTGAGCGCCGCGCTGATGAGGGCCTCCGGCATCCCGGTTCGCATTGTAAACGGGGTTACCTTGAACAAGCCACTGGACATCAAACGTGAAAGGGCTATGCTCACCTATAAAATGGCACAGGGGCGCCACTCCTGGATCGAAGTCTGGTTTCCCGATCTGGGCTGGGTCCCCTTTGACTCTCAACAGACGGCGATGTTCGTTGTGAATCGTTTCATCCGCATCGAGACAGGCATTGACAACAATGAAACCATCAATGACGGATTGGTGCGCTGGTCCCGAACAGGAAAGGCAAAAGGGGAACCCGCCATTCGAGAGGAAATCCATGCAGACTTCCTCGATGACAAGGTGGCTTTAAATGGCCGGAAGGAAGCAACCGGACCGAAAAGCTTTCTTCTTTTTCCCCTGATTAATGCCAAAGCCGGTAATCCCGAAATTGATTCGCGGTTACCATCACCGGTAACTTCAAATGAGATAGATAACACCGGGGTTGCTGCACCGCCAGCGGGCTCCAGCAAGAAAGGATTTTTTAGTAATATCTGGCTGGCAATCAAGAACGCTTTCGGAACAACGGATGATACGACGTCCACTTCATCCTCATTTTTTTCCCGCATCAAAGAAAAGACACGGATCGCTTTTAAGGCGGAAAAGGGCAGTGTGAAAGAAATCCCTCTGTCTGAGGAAGGACTCATTACCTTAGGCAATCTTGAATTTCCCGCGGATGTTGACTTCGCCTTTCCTCCGCTTCCCACCGTGCCGGCAAGGGATGGCAGCTTCGAGAAGTCCCGCGGTTTTTTCGTGGAAACCGCGGAATTTGTGACCTCCAAGCGTACTCAATATGCCCAGACATTTGTTCTTTCAACGCCTCTCATGCTCGATAGAATCAGCCTCGCATTACATAAATTCGGGGGAGACGGACACCTCTGGCTCGATGTTTGCCGTGATGACAACGGCAAACCTGGTGAGATCATCGCAACCAGTGACATGGTTAATCTGGACAGCCTTTCTGAAAAGCCAGGCTATCGATGGGCAGATTTCTCCTTCGGTGGAAACAAACCTGCCATGTTGCCGGGAAACTTCTGGATTGTGCTGGGATTCACAGGCAGCCCTGTCGTCAACTGGTTCTATACTTACGGAAAACCCGTGGGACCGGCGGAAGGCACCCGTTACAAGGGTATTTTCGATAAGGAATGGAGTGGCGCTCTAAGCTACGAATTCAACTATCGCGTGGTTGGCATGATTGCGAAATAAATAAATCTATCTTTTACCAAATTAATTGTGTTGAGGAAATGCAAAATGAAAAAATGGTGTTTCTTGTTTTTTTTAGTTACGCTGCAAATAATTTTAGTGGGATGCAACGCTGTACGCCCCCATGATTTCTCAAACAGAACTGTACCGCCTGATGATTTTTTTAATAGAAAAGTTGTAATTGAACATTCCAAATTCCCGAAATACACACAATGCTCCCTCGATAAGTACCTGAAGGGAATGAAACCGGGAAAATGGCAGAAGGTGAGTGACGCCCAATGGTTGTACAATATGAAGAACGAAAAATTCGATATTTATGTATTATTTATAAAACATCCCCTCCGGCAGGATGCCGTTATGTTTCAAAGGGTTGTCATTAACGGTAAAGCTGTTTCTGAAGACGGGTTGTTGACTTTATTTAATTATACATTGTCTGAAGTCGAGAGAGATGTAATGAAAAGCAACGATGTTTCTTCGGACGGGGTATTGACTTTGTTTAATGCTGACTTGCCTGAAGCCAAAAAAGCGTTGCCGGAAAAACCAACCTATCAAACGACTCAGAAAGCGGCAACAGCCCTTCCCGCCATGGCAACAGAAGCACCCAAAACAGCGACGGTGATCCCGGCGGCAAAGGCAACTCCAACCGAACCGGCGGTGGTGACATCAGCGGCAAAAGAAACACCGGCAACAACAGTAACTCAGAAAACAGCACAACGTTCAATGGAAACACCTGTGACGGTGACGCCGGTAAAAAGAATGCCGACAACTGAAGCACACCCGGCAGCGGCGGCAATGACAACAACAATGCCGGAAGAAACAACGCGGGCAGTCACAAAAGAAACGCCGGCGGCAGAAACGCAAAAGATAAAAGTTGTCGGTAATCGAGACAGTAAACGTTACCATCTCCCGGGAATGAAATACTACAATGCCGTCAAGGCGTATCACCGCGTCGAGTTTGAATCCGAGGCTAATGCAATCAGGGCGGGTTATTATAAGGCACCAAGATAATCATATCCGCATATCTGTTTGACAAAACAAAGGGATTTGTTATAGGTAAGATGGCTTGTGAAATGGTAAGGAATGGCGGCCTTCACCATTTTTTGCAATAAATTGAGGTGGAAAATGAAGAAAATTTCAATCGGTCTAATCGGTTTAGGAAATATCGGAACAGGTGTTGTCAAGTTGCTCCGGCAAAATGAGGATCTTATTACACAGAAGCTTGGCGCAAAACTGGTTTTAAAGAGGATTGCCGACATTAATATTACATCGCCGCGCGGTGTTAAAATTCCCCGGAATCTGCTCACAACCGACGCCCGGGAAATTATCAATGATCCGGATATATCCATTGTGATTGAGTTGATGGGCGGTTATGAACCGGCGCGGACGTTTGTGCTGGAGGCCATTGAGAAAGGCAAGCATGTAGTGACCGCCAATAAGGCCATGCTGGCGACTTTCGGCAATGAAATATTTCCGGCCGCTCAGCATAAAGGCGTCGATATCGGTTTTGAAGCCAGCGTCGGAGGGACGATTCCCATCATCAAAACACTGAAAGAGTCGCTGGTTGCCAATCATATCAATTCTGTTGTCGGCATCATGAATGGGACCTGTAATTTTATTTTAACCAAAATGACGGACGAGGGAAAGCCTTTCGATGTCGTTTTAAAAGAAGCGCAGCAACTGGGGTTTGCCGAAGCGGATCCGACTTTTGACATTGAAGGCATTGATACTTCTCACAAGATGGCAATTGTTCTTTCTCTGGCTTACGGGAAAAAAGTCAATCTCAAGGATATTTATCTGGAAGGTATTACCAAAATCAGCGGCGAGGATATCGCTTTTGCCAAAGAACTTGGATACCGGATCAAACTGCTGGCGATCGGTATGCTGAAAGACGGCAAGGTCGGGGCCAGAATTCACCCGACGATGATTGCTTCAGGACATTTGCTGGCCAACGTCAATCGGAACTATAATGCGTTTCATCTGGTGGGCGACGCCTCCGGTCCCGTTTTCCTGTTCGGTCAGGGCGCGGGCATGATGCCCACAGCCAGCGCGGTATTCAGCGACATTCTCGACAGCGCGCGCAATGTTTTGAAAGGTATTTCCGGTCGTGTGCCGTTGAGGTCCATTAGTGAAGCCGGCATGAAGGATATCAGCCTGATTCCGATGGATGATATTGAGACCAAATATTATTTCCGTTTTTCAGCTCTGGATCAGCCAGGTGTATTATCCAAAATATCGGGGATTCTGGGAGAACATCATATCAGCATTGCAACGGTTATCCAGAAAGCCAGAGAAGAGGCGGGACCTGTTCCGATTGTCATGACCACTTATAAAGCAAAAGAAAAGAATGTGCGTCAGGCGTTGAAGAAAATTGACAAGCTGAAAATTGTCAAGGCCAAAACTATTTTGATTCGCATTGAAGATGAGTTAAATTAGACTTTCATAACAATGACTACAGGGGGCATTTTCGAGTGAAATATGTTGTATTATTAGGCGATGGCATGGCGGATTACCCAAGTGAACAACTCGGGGGAAAAACACCGCTTCAATGCGCCCTGACGCCTTTTCTGGATCAAATTGCCTCAGAGGGTACTCTGGGGCTGGTCGATACGATTCCCAAGGGGTTTACGCCCGGTTCTGATGTGGCCAACCTCAGCGTTCTGGGTTACAATCCGGAAGAAACCTATACGGGCCGCGGGCCGCTGGAAGCAGCCAGTATGGGAATCGGCCTTGGTCCCAATGACATCGCTTATCGCTGCAATCTGGTAACTATCGGCGGCCAGGACACAGATCAGGCCTTTATGGATGACTTTACCGCCGGGCATATTTCTTCACCGGAAGCCAGAGAAATTATTCTGGATCTCAACAAAAGTCTCAGTTCAGCGCAACTGCAGTTTTTCCCGGGCGTGGGCTACCGCCATTTGCTGGTATGGCGTAATGCCGCAGCATCTCCTCGGACCACGCCGCCTCATGACATTCCGGGAAAAGCGATTGCCCAATATCTTCCTTCAGGCGATTTTGCCGCCGAAGTAAATAGTCTGATGCAAAAGTCGGCGGAAATTTTAAAAGACCATCCGGTCAACGCCAGGCGTCTGGCAGATGGGGAAAAATCGGCCAATTCCATCTGGCTGTGGGGGCAGGGGAAAAAACCGCAAATTGTTCCGATGACCCAAAAGTATAATTTTAATGGGGGCATGATTTCGGCTGTTGACCTCCTTAATGGTCTGGGAGTCAGCGCCGGATTAAAACGGTTATCCGTAAAAGGGGCAACCGGCTACATCGACACCAATTATGCAGGAAAGGCGAACATGGCGCTCGACGCGTTGAAATTTATGGATTTTGTCTTTCTTCACCTGGAAGCCCCGGACGAAATGGGTCATGAGGGCAATGCTCAAGGAAAGATACAGGCCATCGAATCTTTCGATGAAAAAATAGTGGGACCGATACTGACAAATATCGGCAAGCTGGGTGATTACCGCATGCTTGTTTTAAGCGATCATCCAACCCCGATCGATTTGAAAACGCATGTCGGCGATCCGAGTCCCTTTGCCGTTCTATCGTCGCGCCCGGAAGAAAATCAGGCTTCAGGAGGCTCCTTTACCGAAGCAAACGCCAGAGAAAGCGGTATTTTTGTATCTCCCGGCCATCTGTTGATGAATAAATTCATTCGGGACTGGAGCGCGTTTCTTGGAAAGTAACTTTACAAAGATCCGCGTTATCTTTGCCGATACGGATGCGATGGGCATTGTTTATCATACGAATTACATTCGCTGGTTTGAAACGGGTCGCAATGAGTTGATGCGGCAATTGGGTGTGGCCTATACGGAGGTGGAAAAACTGGGTCTCAATCTTCCGTTGACCAAAGTGTACTGTCATTATCTGGCGCCGGCTAAATATGACCATGTGGTGACGGTTGAAACAAAATTTGATTATATCAAAAGGGCAAGTATTAAATTTAATTCCAAAGTCTGGGATGAAAACCGGCAGAAACTTCTCGTGGAAGGCTACACCATTCATGCCTGCACTAATAATGAAGGCAAAATTCGCCGGATACCGCAGTTGATTCTGGCATTGACTGAAAAATATAATATCAATAAAGGGGAATAACATGGCCGCAAAGTTATCTAAACAAGAACTGAAAAGTCCTGATGCGTTTCAAACAACATTCGAAAGGTTAGGCGATTATGTCTCTGTGAATAAGACACGCGTTATGGTGATCGGCACAGCGCTGGTTTGCGCTTTTCTCATTGCCACGGGAATTTATTTATACTGGAATCACTATTCAACTTCCGCCTTAAAACTATATGTAAAAGCACAGGGAAGCATATTTTATGGAGGCGAGAATAAAGAAAACGTTGCTGAAAACGCAAAGATATACCAGGAATTGATTGATAAATATTCACTCAGTTGGAGCGGCCGGATGGCGCATTATCATCTGGGCAACATTTACTATCAAAATGGCGAGATGGACAAGGCGATCAGCACTTATGAAAAATTTGTCAGCAAGACCGGGGCTGATAAAACGGGTGTTAAATTCCTTGCGTTGACCTCTATCGGATATGCTTACGAAGCCAAGAAAGATTTTAAGCAGGCCCTGAAATATTTTGAAAAAGCGCAAAACGCCAATCATACCGGTTTCGAGATGATCGGGCTGCGCAATCTTGCCCGTACTCATGAAGAATTAAATAGCAAAGAAAAAGCTCTGGAATATTATAAAAAAGCTTTGGATAAAACAACGGAACCGTCAGCAACCATTTTTATCAAACGAAAAATATCTTTGCTGAGTTGATCAATATTAGAGGTATAAACATTTGAAAAAACAATTAATGTCAGGAAATGAAGCCATTGCCCGCGGAGTTTATGAGGCGGGAGTTCGTTTTGCCGCCGCCTACCCCGGCACACCCAGTACGGAAATTATGGAGGAATTTGCGAAATATGACGGTGTTTACGCCGAATGGGCGCCTAATGAAAAGGTTGCCGTGGAAGTGGCCATTGGCGCTGCCTTGGGTGGAGCAAAAGCGCTGGCTGTGATGAAGCACGTTGGTGTAAATGTTGCCGCCGATCCTATTTTTACCGTCAGCTACACCGGCGTCGAAGGAGCGCTGGTGATTATCAGCGCTGATGATCCCTCCATGCACAGTTCGCAAAATGAGCAGGATAACCGCAATTATGCTAAATTTGCCAAAATCCCGATGCTGGAACCTTCGGATCCCCAGGAAGCCAAGGAATTTATGGCGTTGGCATTTCAAATCAGCGAACAATTCGACACACCGGTATTTTTTCGAACGACCACAAGAGTCTCCCATTCCAAATCAGTTGTTACGCTTAAAGATCCACAGACTTTTGAGGACAAAACCAAACTCGTCCATAATGCGGGAAAATATGTCATGGTACCCATTAACGCTCGCACCAGGCGCGTGGAAGTGGAAAAACGTCAGCTGGCGCTCAGGAAGTTCGTGGAGACTTTTCCTGAAAACAAAATGGAAATTAACGATCCGGAAGTCGGCATCATCACTGCCGGGATGCCTTATAACTATGCGAAAGATGTTTTTCCGGATTTTTCCTACCTGAAACTGGGCATGGTCTATCCTTTGCCTGAAAAATTGATCCGTGATTTCGCTTCTAAAGTGAAAAAGATTTATGTGGTCGAAGAACTCGACCCTTATATTGAAGAACAGATCAAGGCTATGGGAATACAGGTGATTGGCAAGGACATTTTCCCTTATACCAATGAATTTGATCCCGGCATTATTAAGAACGCAATTAATTCAAATTTACAGGGCGCTGTTTCTCCTTATAAAGAAAGTCTGGCTCATCGTCCGCCAAATCTTTGCCCCGGTTGTCCGCATCGAGCTCTATTTTACGCGCTTAAAAAATCAAAAGCTTATGTCCACGGTGATATCGGCTGTTACACCCTGTCTTATTTAAAGCCTCTGGAAGGATTGCATTCCTGTATTTGCATGGGTGCAAGCATCGGCATGGCCCATGGCATGAGCAAAGCTTTGAAAGAGAAAGGGAAGGGCAAGGTCGTGGGCGTAATTGGTGATTCCACATTCCTGCATTCAGGTATCACACCACTTTTAAATATGGCCTATAATCAGAGCGATGCGTTGGTCATTATTTTAGACAACAGTACAACCGCTATGACCGGCATGCAGGAACATCCTGGCACCGGCTATACTTTAATGGGAAAAGAAGCCAAAAAAGTTAATCTAACTGTTCTAGTTTCTGCTCTAGGGATTGAAAATATAAGGATTATCAATCCCTATAATATAGAAGAAACTCAAATCGCAATCAAGGAAGAACTGAGCAGGAGCGGTCCATCCGTCATTATTTCGCAGAGTCCATGTATCTTGTTTAAACGGGCAAATCGTAAACCTGTTCCACCTGCGAAAATTGATGAGGACAAATGCGAAGGTTGCAAAATCTGCCTGACCCTGAATTGTCCATCGATTTCCTGGAAAGAAGGCATGAAGAAAGAAGGATCGAAGCGCAAAGGTGTCGCGTTTGTTGATGAAACGTTTTGTGTCGGTTGTGGTTTATGCGCTCAGGTCTGTAAATTTGACGCAATCAGTTACGGAAAAGGGAAACATCAATGATCGATTTAAAAGTACATAGTATATTATTCGCCGGTGTCGGCGGTCAGGGCATTTTGAGGGCCAGCGATATCATGTGCATGGTTATGATGGAAGCCGGTTTAGACGTCAAAAAAAGCGAAGTCCACGGCATGGCGCAACGAGGCGGCTGCGTGAACAGCGACGTGCGTTATGGCACGAAAGTCTATTCGCCGTTAGCCGAAGCCGGAAGCGGCGAAATACTTATTTCTTTTGAGAAAATGGAAGCTCTCCGCTATCTGAAATTCTTGAGAAATAATGCATCCATCATCGTGAATACAGAAGAAATTTATCCACCGACGGTTAATACAGGAGATGCGCTTTATCCCGTTGATGTGATTGGATTTTTAAAGAAACATTATCCTAAGGTGATTGCATTTAATGCAGCCGAACTGGCGCAAAAAGCCGGCAATATCAAAGCGGCCAATGTTGTTCTGCTGGGCGCATTATCTAATTTGCTGAACGTCGATAAATCTATATGGGAAAGCGTTATCAAGCAATCCTTTCCACGGAAATTAGTTAAATTGAATTTAGATGCTTTCCAAATGGGAATTGCTGCTTAAATTACCGCGAGTAATTTAGTAATTAAAAAGGGGCATGAGAAGGCATTATGGCAGAAGACTACTATCAGGTTTTGGGCGTTGATAAAAAGGCATCCGCCGATGAAATTAAAAAATCCTATCGTAAACTGGCTGTAAAGTGGCATCCGGACAAAAACCCGGGCAATAAAGCGGCTGAAGAGAAATTCAAAAAAATCAGCGAAGCGTACGCCGTTCTAAGTGACGCGAAGAAGCGCGAGCAATACGACCAGTTTGGTTCCGCAGACCAGTATCGTCAGCAATACTCTCAGGAAGATATTTTCCGGGGTTTCGATCTGGACGAGATTTTGCGCAGTTTCGGATTCGGAGGCCCCAGGGGAGGGGGGCGAACAACATTTCGTACTGGCAGCCATAGAGGTGGCGGCTTTCAGGAAGAAGACCCCTTTGCCGGCATCTTTGGCGGTATGGGCGGTGGCCGTCAGTATGCCAATATGCCGCAAAAAGGCCAGGATGCCGAGTATAATTTATCAATATCATTAGAAGAATCCGTAATGGGAGCTGATAAAAAAATATCGTTCCAAATGGAAAATCGCATTGAAGACATCAGTGTAAAGATTCCCGCCGGCATCAGCTCCGGGAAGAAACTACGGTTGCCGGGAAAAGGTCTGGCCGGTGTAAACGGCGGACCAAACGGTGATTTATACTTGAATATCAGTGTATTGCCTCATCCGATCTTTGCAAGGGATGGCAATGATCTCTATATCGAAAAGACAATTAAATTTACACAGGCGGCTCTGGGAATAAGTATCGATATTCCGACATTGGATGGAACGACTAAAAGGTTGAAAATTGCCCCCGGCACACAAAACAACACCAAGATCCGGATGAAAGGCTACGGCGTTCCGGGACTCAAAGGTTCTCTCAAGGGCGATCAATACGTCAAGATCAACGTCGAAGTCCCGAAGAAACTGACGGATAAACAGATGAAATTGATTGAACAGCTGGCGGCGGATGGCATTTGAAGTTCTACGTTGAAGGTTTAAGGTTTAATGCACTAATATTATATATGATTTCAATGTGATATGTCGGTGTTTTGTTTTCCAAAGCCCACTTTTTTCTAATAAATGATTTTTAAATTACGTCTTATAATGTATGGTTCGTAAACATGCGAAATTATTACGTTTTTCGTCAACGTATAGTTTCGCTTTTTTTACGTTTGTCTGTTAGATTTTTCAAAAACGATATGGGGGGTTTTTAATGAAGATTGTTGCCACTGTAATTCTTGATGTTGCTGATTTCTATAAAACCCGACGTGCTACGGTAGGCATGGTTGAGCGTCTTTTAAAAGATAAGTTGGTTGGCGAAATATCGGAGAAGATTTTTCGGGGCCAGGTTGATTTAAAAATCAATTCAGCGGATGTTCACACGTATGAGGTATCTTGATTATGAATAAAGCAGGAAGAAAAAAGTTAAGAGGTGTTTTGTTATCAATGCAAGCCGCTCGTGAAATTATTGAAGAGATAGTGTCTGAAGAGTAAGAAAAATTCGATAATTTACCGGAAGGGCTTCAATCGTCTGAAAAAGGCGAAAAGATTGAAGAGGGTATATCTGTTTTGGAAGAAATTGTCACAGCAGCGGAACAAATAGAGGAATCACTGGAGGAAATAGTAGGGGATTCTTCCGGCAGGGTAGGGTAGGGCGAAAAAAAACCGGGGTTGCAGCCCCGGTTGTTTGAAGCGCATCACACATTGAAACGACCAAGGATCAAAGATGCTCAACGCTTTCGAGTGCAATTTTAAGCATAAATCAGATAAAAGTCAATTAAATTTATTTGATGACAATTCGCACCTTCCTGCCGGAAAATCCACTCTTGGTATCTACACGAAATCGTGCAACCCCCCCGACGCTGAAACAATTGAAAGAATAAAAGAAACTCGTGAAAAACGTTATAGAAATCAAGAACTTGCGCGGAAACTTATTGGTGGGCGTTTAGAAGTCTGCGGGCGAATCCCTGCGGCTAATTTCGTGGGCGGAAACTATGTTCCAAACGTTGAAAAGCTCTCAGCAATTAAAATTTTGGAAAAAACGGAAAATTTTCTCTTTGGTGGCCTCATGCGGTGCGGAAATGTCTGGACGTGTCCCTGCTGCGCGTCGGTTATTACGGAATTTCGTCGTAATGAGCTGCAAACCGCCCATAAAAATGCATTAGAAAAATCTCTGTATGTCTCTATGCTGACTCTGACGGTTAGACACTATGCAAAGGATTGCTTGCAAGATGTTTTGGACGGAATTTCTCATGCTTTACGGCTTCTGAAAAACCGGAAAGCTTTTAAAAGATTTGAGAAAGAAATACAACTTTTTGGAATGGTGCGGACGTTAGAAGTCACGAGCGGTGAAAATGGTTGGCATCCGCACTTTCATATATTAATTTTTTCCCGAAAAGAAATCACTGCGGAAAACTGGAAACTAAATCTTTTAACACAATGGCAGCACGCATGTATAGGGGCTGGATTGCCGTGTCCGAATGAGCACGGCGTTGATCTAGTCAACGGCGAATGGGCGGCTGCATACTGTACCAAATGGGGGATTGAAGAGGAAATGAGCAAAGGACACATCAAGCAGGGAAAGAAAAATGGGCATGTGTCACCCTTCGGATTATTGAACCATTATGCCGAAGGTGACGAAAAAGCGGGCGCAAAATTTCAGGAATTTGCAAAATGCTTCAAAGGTAAGCGCCAACTCGTTTGGAGCAAAGGCTTGAAAGCAGCCTTGGGGCTGAATGATGAAAAAACTGATGAAGAAATCCTTGCCGAAGCTGAAAAGGGCGCAAAAGTTTTCATGACAATCTCATATGACGATTACAAGCTTTTAATCGCCTTGGATAAACGGGCTGAATGCCTTGATATGTGCCGCCTGGGGCCTGTTGCAGTCCGGGCGTTTCTTGATTCTCTCTGGCGTGATCTCTTAAAATTTCCGTTTGGGATTAATCAGCCTAATGGCTGTTAATATTAAAAAATAAAAAAAGGAGAAAAGAGATGGCAGACAAATTGATCGTAGATTTAGAAAACGTAAGAGTGACGTGGATGGGGCGTACAAACAAGAATCAGCAGGGTAAAGACAAGCCTTCAATTCAGGCGGTGCGGGAACATAAAAGCGGAAGAATTGAAACATATGAAATTACCGCAAAGGAGGAATTCACCGGTTTGTTGGTGGGTGATCGAATCAACTGTCAAATCGGCGTTACGGCGTTCAATGACAAGCTTTATTTGGGTATGAATGAATTCCACACTGTACCGGCTGCGGGACGTGGCGGCGCTTTGAAGGTGTAAATCATGATTACCGTAACCGACATGAACGCCGTTTTTGAAGGTTGTTTAGCTCTTGTTATCAATTGCGGCCTGATCGGTTACGGAATCGGACTAATATTAAATATTATACGTTCCGCTGCTGAGCGTTGAGGACTGAAAAATGAAAAAAATATTGCACATAATTATTTTGGCTCTCTGTTTTATTGCCGTTTCTGTACAAATTTCATTTGCTGCGTTTGTTGTTCCGACAATTTCTGCTGACGATATTGTTACAGCGGGCGTTGCGGTTATCTCGTTGTGTGGTGTTTATGTTTGTATTCGTATGGTCATTCGGGTTTTGCGAGGTGAGGACATTGGCGGCTATAGTGATGATGGTGATGATTTGGACCCTAATAATCCGGATAATTATGATTGGGACCCTGAGGACCGTAAAAAATTTGATGGGCATTGATCGCTCGGTTGAAGCTGTTCGTTGAAGCTGTTCCCGACGCTTGAAGGCGATTTGTTTTTAGTTTTTATAAAAAAATCTAAGAAAGGAGGAAACTACCATGAAGAAATTTTTTGCAAAAGCAAGCAAGGCGATCGTCGCCGGTGCCGGTGCTGTTGTCGCGTCCGCTGGCGCGTCCCAGGCCGCATTCACCATGCCTACGCTTCCGACGACCGACCTCGAGACAGCCGGAACCGCTGTTGCCGCGCTGGTTGCTGTGTTTGTCGTGATCCGTATGGCTATTCGCATGATTAAGGGTCAGTAAGCAGTAGGGAAGGGTTAACCACAACTGGCGGACGGCTGTATCTCATGCCGCCCGCCATTTTTTCAGGTGCGAAAAATGAAATACATAATAATTTTTATAATCGCAGTAATTTTTTTTTATTTTGTTTTACCGTCTCACGCTCAGGAATATTGTCAGACTGGCGGAATGACTGACCCGGATTATATTTACCTCATGGGGTTGCTCGGGACACTTTGCGGCATATCATTTATTATAGGATTATTTCGATCATGATAAAAAAAATCTCACTATATTTTGTAATAATAATTATGGGCCTCAATCTTTGTACATTTGCTCATGGCGTAATTGCTACGCTGGCCGTGGAGCGTGTATCGTGGGCGGCAAAGACATTTGTTGGCAGCAATTTAGTTGCGCCGGTGCGTGTGTTGGCGCAAACCACTACGGGCGCGGTTGCCGGTAAGTGGATGGCTACGGCGATTACTCCGGGCGGTCAGGCTAAAATCGTTGTGGCTGTTTTGGGTGTCGCTGGTGCTTTGGCTGCTGATTATCTCATGCTCAAAGGGGCTGCATGGTGGGCGTCGAAAAATATAACTCGTGATCCGGATGGCACGTTTCAGAAAACGACAACATTCACTCCTAGCCCGCCCGCTACTACTGCGCGGCCCATTGATTATGGGGTTACAGAGCGAGCTATACGGGCGAGTATTGAAACTGTCGGATATCCAAATTGTTCCGGTGCAGGTCTGTGGATTAGGTTTGTTGCTACGTGGGCGGAGGTTTATCCAGATGGCTGGAAATTGTATGAAACAAATTGGCTGGCCGATGACACATGGGCGTATGGTAAATCTTTATCAGGTTGGGCGTGTATTCTCGCTCGTTATAGTGATTCTTCTGGCTGGCATTGCGTTTGTTCTCCGCTCGCTGGCACTCAATATGTTACGGCGGGTGGTACAGTTACTAAATCCACCCAGTCAATGTCTGATATTCAATCCGCGCTGACGACCGATTTGGCTGCTAACAATGCAAATGCGCGGTTTGTGTCCGTTGCTGCTGTTGATGTTGTGTCGCAAGCGATTAATAAAGAAAACGCTTTGGAAACTACCAACCCTGCCGCGATTGCGGCGGCCCGGGCAGAAATTGCAGCCGCTTTGACGACTACTCAAACGTCTGCGCTTGATGCTGCTGCGGTAGCTCCCGATGACACATGGGCGACGGATCAAGGTGTAGCTGCAGGCACTGCTGCGCTGACTCAGGGGCAGGTGAAACAGGCCGTTTCTGAGGGTGTAGCTGAAGCTGCGCCCGCTGCTGTGAAGGAAGCGATAGATGATGAAACTGGCCTTGTGCCTGTTGTTGATCCCACTATCGTAATTCCTACTAAATTGAGTTTGACTACAATTTTAAACTCTTTTGTGACCTCAATTAAATCGTTGCCGATGTTCACGACGCTGAACGGTTTGACGATAAACGTATCTGGCGCCACTTCTCAATTATGTCTGGCGCTGCCGGCAAATCTTGGCGGGACAAAATGTTATGACGCTATCGCTATGCAATCCACTTTAAACATGATTGGGACGGTGCTTTTGGGATTGACCTCAATTTTCGCATTCGTCGGAATTTTCAAAGGGTGAAAATATGTTAAAATTTTTATCGTCAATCGTCGGTTCGATTTTTTCTCTGAAATTTTTTATCAGTGGCGGCATGATGGTCATACTCGCCATTGTTTTATACAATCTCGCCGTTGAGGTCATACAGGAAATTATGAATTTTGCCATTGCTCAAATTTCCGGATATAGTTCAACGTCTGTGACCTCTCCGACAATTTCCGGGTTTGCCGGGTGGTTTCTTGCACAAATAAAATTACCGGAGTGTTTCTCTGTCATGGTTTCGGCCATTTCGATCAGATTTATTTTGCGCAAAATTCCTTTCTTGCATTGGTAAAAAATTATGCTTACTCTCTATAGCGGTATTCCCGGCAGCGGTAAATCATATAAATTGGTTGCCGAGCTTTCCCGTGAGAAAGACAAGCATTATGTAGTCCACAATATCGACGGTCTTAAAGAGGGCTATCTAGGCGAGTATGGCGTAGATTTTCGCGTTTATTGTGAATCAAATAATATTTCAATTTCCGAATTTTTCACCAAAGAATATCAAATTGATTTCTGTAATGCCATTAAGGAAAAATATAAAAGAACTGTTTTGGTGATTATTGATGAGGCGGCGGAATGGTTCGGCGCTTCGAATCCTGCGCGAAAAATCTGGATTAGATATCATCGGCATTTAGGGCAAAATATCTGGATGGTGGCTCATAGGGTCACGGATATTTCTTCTTCGTATCGCGGGAATATTGAGGTTGAGTACCGCGCAAAACATAACAGTTTTATGAATCTCCCGTTTTATTTTTTTTATAATCGTATTTTAGGTGGTCAGCGTGGCGGGTATTGTTTCGAGCGCAAAAGCAAAGAGATTTTTTCATTGTATAAATCAGCAATGATCGTTCACGAGAAAAAAAAACCTATTCCAAAATTGGCGATGTTTGTCCTTGCTGTCGCTGTTGTGGGCATGTCGTTGTTTTATTATCTTCCTCAACATTTCCTGAAACATAGCAAACCGCCTGAGAAAAAAACTGAGGTCATCGCCGGTTCTGCTGCAGCGGAAAATAGTACTGCCTCGCGCGGATCAGCGCCGCCGACTGGGGGAACTGATTCACCAGTTGCCGCCCGTTTGATCTCTGGCGATGGTTTATCATCGTCTGCGTTGGCCGCTCGGTTTGCGCTCGTGGCAGTGATAAATGATGATAGGGCCATCATTGAGGATCGGCTAACCGGGGAACAGATGTTTTTGTCCACGTTGGGCGCAAATCTCCATGTTGTTGATCGTGAGGGCATGGATAGGATCACCGTGTTTGATGGCCGTGAGATCGCCGTGCTGACCTCGTTGGCGCGATATCAGAGGCAGGGCAGGGCGGCGGCGGAGCGACATTGGAGCGGAGCCGCTGCCCTGCCTCAGCCTGGTCAATCGCCTACTCTTTAATTTTCTCTTTTTGAAATAGCACAAAAAATAAATGTCGATTGAATTACCCGGTTAAAAATCTCGAGCGTGATTTTATAGGATTCAGCATTGGCGCGGGTTTGCTGATTTTGCGTCCGGACATTTGTTTTCTGCAGAAAGCTTCATGCCGGCGGATCAGGGCCTGGAGGTAAAATTGTTATCCACAGGCATATTTCACTTTGGCATGGTTTTTGATTCCGTCTGGCCACGATTTTTCAAATGGTTTTAAAAAAAATAATAAATCGCGTGAGCGTCGTTCGATCAGCCGTCTTATTCTTACTCCGGTCAGATTGGTTTCGGCGTGACCACTCGATCAAGCTATTCTCTCCATGTGTTTCCTTTAACCAGCCCAATCTTTTTAGGGTCAGTTTCGTTGTGGTAAAATCAATGCAACTTTCTTCCGGGTACGGGTTGCGCGTAGCGCATAGTTGATGTTCGCGCAGCGATCATTGTTATGGGCGTTGTCGGCATTATAGGCATTCTCGGTGCTATGGACATTTTTTGGCACTAGGGTATGAAATATTCCTTGATATATAGTGCCTGATTTTGTAGCGTGTAATATCAACAAAAAATCATCCGGAGGAAAATCATGAAAAAAGTTCTTTTTGGCCTGTCTGTTTTTTTTGTTTTTTCGGCTGTTGTGAATGTTTATGCATTTCGTTGTAATGGTGAACCCGTGGGGCTGTGGGATGCTAAGTCTCAAGTGGTTGCGAATTGTGGAAGTTCGTACAGCGTTGGGTATAAGAAGGTTTATTATAAAGGCCACCATGTTTCCGCAGAGACTTATTATTATAATTGTGGCGCCAATGATTTTATCTATGCCGTGTCTTTTTATGATGGCGTAGTAGTCAAAGAAGAGCCTGCCGGACGGGGTTCTGGCGCATCTCAATGTGGAAATTAGATTTACCTAAAAAAAGTGCTTGACATTATTGTTTCTTTTTTGGTATTTCTGTAATCATGAAAAGACCAAGGATTATAAAGCTTTACAAAAACGCTACGTCTTATAATGTATGTTATGTCTACTTGAAATATTTTAAATTCACTTTCAAAGATAATAGGTACATTTAAACCAGTTCAATATCCCCGATTACTCCCATATCGTTTCCGATGATAATGACAATTCCCTGAACGCCGGGGATTTTTATTCCATAATCCAGTGCAGGTTTGATATCTTTCTTATCTTTTACACGATTGCCGATGGCAGACGCCGCCGCATCAGCTAATGTTGCCGATTTAGAAATTACACAGACGGCATCGGCTTTCCCAAAACTTAAGGATGGACCGACCGTGGCCGATGATGTACAAATTCCAAGCGGCGTTTCTTCTTGTTTTATGAGTATGTTTACTTTATAACTTAAAGTAGATTCTCCGGCATAAATAGAAACCGTCAGTTGCTTTTTAGACCGGAGAAAGATATCTCCACCGTTTTCGATAATAAGGTTATCCGTCGAATCGAGGAGGTCGTATCCCACAAATTCAGAAACGGCACCTGCGACCGAAGCCATCGGCCCTACCCCGCAGACCTTCGATCTGGCGATCATGTCGCGAACAATCGGAGGAGCCAAATCATCCTCAGGAAGCGGCAAAAGCGATGTACGGAATTCCGGATGGTTTTTTATGTAGGTCTCTAAGGAATGACGATGTTGAATTAACGATCTTTCGGTTGATTTTGAAAGATTGAAATCAGAACTTATCCACAGGTCGCTTTCAGCAACTTTAACATTATATGAAATTAGTTTATCTTTATTAATTAATGATCTATATGTTCTTTCGTCATATTTCATATTAAGTATTTATCAACAGGATAACGATTCATATTTAACAATAAATTGTGCTGCCCTCCCCTAAGATTCCATCCGCTTCCCGTTGCAGCCTGTCACAGATATCAAGTCGCGTACCGTCTCCCAGTCTCACGATTGTTTCACTTTTTTCATTAAGAATATGAATGTAACATTCGTATTTACCTTTATATTTTTGAATCGTCTCATTCAGCGATGCGATGCCTTCAGGTGTCACCTTCTCAGCGTCAACCATAAAACGGACCTGTTTATACGGATTCTCCAGTGCTTTACTCAAAGGGATTACATCCTGAGCAATAATTTTCAGTGATTCATCGCCGACGTCAATACTGCCCTGAATGACGACCGGCTCGTCGGCATGGAGCAATTCATAAAACTTCTTATAAACGTCCGCCCAGAAAATGATGCTGACAGATCCCTGCAAGTCTTCCAGGACGACATTGCACATCACATCCTTTCTCTTGGTTAATCGTTCCGATAGTGAACTGATGACCCCGGCAATCGTAATAGTGTCTTTATCCCTTTTCGTATTCAAATTTATTGAATTTGCGTTAGTAACCAGTTTTAATTTATCGGCATAACCATGCAGGGGATGACCGGTAATATAAAAGCCAAGGGTGTCTTTCTCGATAGAGAGAAGTTCTTTGCGGTCCCATTCAGGAAGATTGGGAATCTGGAATGATGTTCCGCCATTTGTTTTGGATGCTTCCCCGGCATCCAACTGATCAAAGATGCTTGCCTGATTACTGAGTAATTCCTTCTGCTTGCGCTGCGCCTCTTCCATGGCATCATCCAGGCATTCCATAAGCTGCCGCCGGTAGTAACCCAGGGCATCAAAGGAACCGCATTTAATCAGACTTTCAATAACCCTTCTGTTGACCTTGCGTAAATCGACACGGCTTAAGAAATCCATGAAGGATGTAAACTTCTCTTCCTGACGCATGGCAATAATGGATTCTATGGCCGCCTCGCCGACATTTTTTACGGCGCCCAATCCGAAACGGATATTGTCTCCGGACACACTAAAATCTTTTTGCGACTCATTTATATCCGGCGGCAGAATGTTGATGCCCATTTCCTTACAGTTGGACATATGCTTGATAATCTTGTCACGGTTGTCCTTTTCACTGGTCAAGAGCGCTGCCATGAAGGCAACCGGATAATGAGCTTTCAGATAGGCCGTCTGATATGTAATGATGGCATACGCGGCACTGTGCGACTTATTAAAGCCATATTCGGCGAAAGTCTCCATCTGATCCCAAATGGTTTTTGCCTTGATTTCGTTAATCTTTTGTTTTTTTGCGCCCTCGAGAAATTTGGGTTTCTCTTTTTCCATGTCCGCAACTTTTTTCTTGCCCATCACCTTGCGCAGTGTATCGGCCTGGGACATGGTGTATCCGCCAATTACATTGGCAATTTGCATGACTTGTTCCTGATACAGGATGATGCCGTAAGTTTCTTTCAGAATCGATTCCAACTGTGGCAGTTCGTAGGTAATTTGCTGTTTTCCATGCTTGCGAGCAATAAAATCGGGAATCATCTTCATCGGGCCGGGGCGGTACGCTGCAATTAAAGCAATAACATCTTCGATATGGTCAGGTTTGAAATTGACCAGAAGATCCTTCATCCCGGAGCTTTCCAACTGGAAGACACCATCGGTTTCACCTTTCATCAGCAATTGATAAGTTCCCGGATCGTCCAGTGGCAAGTCATTGATATTAATATTAATGTTATGTGATTCTTTGATAAAATTCAGAGCATTTTTAATGACCGTCAGAGTCTTGAGACCCAGGAAGTCGAATTTGGTCAGTCCGACCGCCTCAATATCCTTCATGGAGTACTGGGAAACAATATCGTCTTTGGGCGCAAAAAGCGGCACACGTTCAACCAGCGGCACATCCGAAATGACAACACCGGCAGCGTGAACGGAAGAATGCCGATTGAGTCCCTCCAGAATCAGTGAAAGGGACAGCATTTTGTCAATTTGTGGGTTTTTCTTGCGTTCTTCGGCAAACCGAGGCTCCATTTTAAAAGCCTCGGTAAGCGTAATATTCAAAACATTGGGCACCAGTTTGGCAATGCGGTCCGCATCGCCGTAAGGAATATTGAGTGCACGCCCCACATCACGGATGACGCCTTTGGCCATCATTTTTCCAAAGGTACAGATTTGCGTGACTTTATCCTTTCCGTATTTCTCCGTCACGTATTTGATGATTTCCCCGCGGCGCTCCTGACAGAAATCGATGTCGATATCCGGCATGCTGATACGGTCCGGATTTAAAAATCTTTCAAAAAACAGTCCGTACCGCAGGGGATCGATATCGGTGATCCTGGTGGCATACGCCACCAGAGAGCCGGCGGCGGAACCACGTCCGGGGCCGACAGGAACATCATTGTGCTTGGCATGCTTGATGAAATCCGAAACGATCAGAAAATAGCCGGCAAATCCCATCTTTTTAATAATTCCCAACTCCAAACGCAGGCGCTTTTTATATTTTTCCCGGACGGCAGCTTCGTCTTCCTTCTGATATTTCAAAATGGTCGGCATGAGCTTTTCCAGCCCCTCCGCCGCTTTGCGTTCCAGATAATCTTCTAAAGATTCTTCGGGATTTTTAACTTCGAATTTCGGCAGATAAAACTTTCCGAATTCAAAAGACAGGTTGCATCGTTCGGCAATGCTTACGGTGTTGGTAATGGCTTCCGGAGTTGCGGCAAAAAGCGATTGCATCTCCTCCGGCGATTTTACATAAAACTGGTCGGAAGCCATTCCCATCCGGTCGTTGTCTTCGATGGTTTTTCCTGTCTGGATGCACAAAAGTACATTGTGCGCCTCGGCATGGTCACGATTGAGATAATGGCAGTCGTTGGTGGCGACCAGCGGGATGGATAATTCCCGGCTTAGTTCAATTAACCCCTGGTTGGCAATTTTTTGCTCGGGGATTCCGTTTTCCATGATTTCCAGATAAAAATTACCTTCTCCGAAAATTTCCAGATATTCGCGGGCGGATTTTCGCGCTTCGTCCATATTGCCGCGGACGATGTGGGAAGCAATTTCACCGTGAAGACAGGCGCTGGATACGATCAAGCCGTCCCGGCATTCTCTCAGCAATTCTTTATCGACGCGCGGACGGTAATAAAAACCTTCAATATGGGCCGACGAGGTCAGCTTCATCAGGTTTTTATAGCCCTGCATATTTTTCACAAGAACAACAAGGTGACGTGTGGCTTCACCGATGGAGGATGTCGTCTTGTCCAGACGGCTCCGGGGTGCAACATACAGTTCGCAGCCGATAATCGGCTTGATGCCGTTGGCATAGGCCTGCTTGTAAAAATCGATGGCGCCAAACATATTGCCATGGTCGGTAATGGCCATGGCGGGCATTGCGTATTCTTTGGCCTTTTTAAAGAGATCATCCAGACGGATCATACCATCCAGAAGACTGTATTGCGTATGAACGTGGAGATGAACAAAATTTGCGTGCTTCATTTTTTATCTAATCGATCCAGTAATTGGGAGCTTCCTTGGTGATAATGACGTCATGGACATGACTTTCCCGCAAACCTGCGGAAGTAATCCGGACAAATCTTGATTTTTCGATCAATTCCTGAATTGTTTTGCATCCGACATAACCCATACCTGCTTTCAAACCGCCGATAAGCTGGACAATACTGGCGGAAAGCGATCCGCGAAAAGGCACCCTGCCCTCAATCCCTTCCGGAACGGTTTTTGCCGGTGCTTCTACGTCGTCCTGATAATAACGGTCCCGGCTGCCCATTTTCATGGCTTCGAGAGAGCCCATGCCGCGATAGACTTTATAACTGCGCCCTTGGAACAAAATCGTTTCGCCGGGGCTTTCTTCAGTTCCGGCAAATAAACCGCCGATCATGATGGCGTGCGCACCGCAGCCCAGGGCTTTGACAATATCACCTGAATACTTGATCCCGCCGTCGGCAATCACCGGTATGCCATATTTGGAAGCAATTTTATACGTGTCCCGGATCGCTGACATTTGCGCGATGCCCACGCCGGCAATAATACGGGTCGTGCAGATGGAACCCGGACCGACGCCGACTTTAACCGCATCGACTCCCGCGTCGATAAGCGCCTTGGCGCCTTCGGATGTTGCTATGTTTCCCGCGATCAGTTGGCATTTGGGGAAATTGGCCTTTGTGGATTTAATGGCATCAATCACACCCGCCGAATGTCCATGGGATGTATCAATCGCAATGACATCGACACCGGCTGACAATAAGGCTGCAATTCGCGGCTCGCGGTCAATGATACCCACTGCCGCACCAACCCGCAATCTGCCTTTAGAGTCTTTACAGGCGTTGGGATAACGTCTTATTTTTTCAATATCCTTGATGGTAATGAGGCCTTTCAACCTGTTCTCTTCATCCACGACCAGCAGCTTTTCAATGCGGTGTTTGTGGAGCAGTTTTTTGGACTCTTCCAGTGAAATACTGGATCTAACGGTCACCAGATTATCTTTCGTCATCACATTTGCGACGGGCTGATCCAGGTTTTCTTCAAAACGTAAATCACGGTTGGTTAAAATGCCGACCAACTTTTCATCTTTAACGACCGGCACGCCGGAAATGGAATATTGATGCATCAAAGCCAAAGCGTCACTGACTTTGCGTTCGGGTTCAATGGTGATCGGATCGACAACCATGCCGCTTTCCGATTTTTTTACCCGATCCACTTCGATGGCCTGACGTTCAATGCTCATGTTGCGGTGGATGAAGCCGATGCCGCCTTCCTGGGCCATGCAGATGGCCGTCCGCGATTCCGTTACCGTATCCATTGCCGCCGACACAATGGGAATATTCAAGGCAATCTCCCGGGTCAGCAACGTCGCCGTATCCACATCACGCGGCAATACATTGGACGCAGCAGGAACTAAAAGTAAATCATCAAAAGTTAAGGATTCTTTTACGACATCGTCTAGCATATACCCTCCGTTTATTTGAACTGTTTGTTGACTCAATGCTTCCTGATAAAGGACTTCTGCCCGTTTAACAGGACGTAAAAACGATCATCCGCATCGTCCTGCCCGATAAATTCAGCCAGTTGATAATAGCTTTTTCTGGTAAAGCGGGCGATGAAATTACCGTCTTTTATGCGGCAATACATGACGTTGTCCGGGCCCACGACCAACGTGCTCAAATCCAGCATTTCTTTGCCGTCATCATTTAAAAGGACTTCAAGTTGTTCAAGGCCGCTTGCCGGATCTGTTGTCCGGGAAACAGATGTAATAACAAAGGCGGTATCTTCAACGTCCAGATAACAGATTTCTTCGTTGAGTTGAACAAAATACCTGCCTTCATCGTCCACTTTTAAATTTTCAAAGAAAATGCACAAAATATCCTTGCGGAACATGTGTGCGCCCCGGTAATACCAGACGCCGTCTTTGTCTATTTTAATGTCGCTTCCAACCATGATTTAAAATGTTTTCCTGCTGTCAAGCAATATGGTCACCGGTCCGTTATTGGTCAAATCAATCTGCATCATTTCCTGAAACCGGCCGGTGGCCAGCTTCATTACTTTCGAAGATGCCTGACGGACAAAATACTCATAAAGACTATTGGCTTTGACCGGTTCCTCCGCCTTTATAAATGACGGTCTTCGTCCCTTGATACAGTCGCCCAGCAGGGTGAATTGCGAAACCACCATCATTTCACCGTTAATATCGAGAAGGGAGAGATTCATTTTGCCCTGTTCGTCTTCAAAAACGCGCAAATTGATTGTTTTTTCCAGAATATAATCAGCATCTTTTTCTGAATCGTCTTTTTCCACCCCCAGCAGTACCAGCAGCCCTTGATCTATGGCGGAAAACAATTGAGAATTTATGTTGACTGAAGCCCGGTCAACTCTTTGAATCACTGCACGCATGAAGCATCCCATTAAAAGTTTGGGCATGCTAGCAACAATTCCGTCAGTCTTCAAGTTCTTTCTGGAATTCGGTGGTTCAAAGAAAAAAATATTTTTTCAATCTGTCCCCTGCCGGCGGGGGCGCCGGGGGTGGTTCAGTTCGGTCGAGTCAAAAAGAATCGGTCGGAAAAGGTTATATGCAACGGTTCAATTGCCAAGATTGCAGGATCATCGATACCCTGGCGGAGTCCGGGGTCCAGACATCCCGATTCCCCCGGTATGCGCCAGGCTTGCCTCATTCCCACGCGCTGCGTGGGAATGATATCACGGCGCGCTGCGCCAAGACAAGGCATCAGGATCAACCGCTATACACCGGTATCACCCACTCCAGACGTGGAAAGAGCCGGATCAGAATCAAGAAGTGCAACACTTTTCGCAGATAGAAATTTAGTCAACGGAACCCACCGGTAAGTTGCTCTGAAAAAATCCGCAATAATACCCGGTAAGCCTTCACAGTTATGCTCCAGGCCTTCGTAGCCGATTTTGTAAGTTACTCCGTTTAATGGATATTCTCGTATTGACATATTTACTTCCTCCCTCTGAGGCTATTTGATATTTATGATTACTTTGAACATTTTCTTAATTTTACTCTTCACGCAATTAAAAATAACTTTAAGAACCATCTTTAATTACTAATTATAAATCTTTGATGGCTGATCAGGAATCACTTTCTGTTTTCGAGGATATTTACGGATATCATTATCCCAATTCTCCATATGCGTTGCAGCTAGATTATAGAACTGAACTTTTAGTTTACCATCTTTAACCCAGTAAATATTTATTGTTTTGCCATAAGTTACAGCTAATAAATCTCCATCTGGAGATATGGCTGCCGAATCAATCGACCCGCCACCACCCGCAAAATGGTGCTTCCCATCCGGCGCATAGAGGAAGAATTTCCCCGCTGAAAGGGCTTTCTGATAAATCATCACGGAGCCGTCCCGGCTTAAAAGGGGCGTTTCCGCACGGGTCTGCCGAGGGAAATGATAAGGATTGGGAATCCGTTCCCTGCCCTTCATCACCACAACACCGATGATGCCTGTGCCCTTTACAAACAGCTCATCCATCTTCCGTCCGAAGGTCTTCTCATCGGGATAAGCCTTCAAACCCTCATAAACGCCCGGACGGTATCCGTAATAGATGAAGCGTTCATCATCCGGAAAGTAGGTCAGATTCCCCATGTAAAAATACTCGAAAAAGGTCAGCCTTGTCTGCTCGCCTGTTTCCAGGTTGACTTCCCATGCGTCGTACTGCGAGGCGGGAGTGCCGCCTTTCTCCCGGATACGTGCCGCACAGGCATAAAGGATCTTCTTTCCGTTATGGGAAAACGTTGGATACAGCTTGGCCCCCGGTCCCGTGGTGACCTTTTTGAAGTTCTTCCCGTCCGCGTCCATGACGGCAATCTGCATATTGCCCAGATCAAGGCTGTCATCCGGTCTGATGGGGATCACGGAAAAAGCAATACGCTTCCCGTCATATGAATATTTTCCCATCGTCCATTGTTCATTTTTCGGCGACTGGTAGGCGGCCAGTTCCCCCGTCTCCAGATGATAGACCTGTATCCCGCACTCGCCTTCCCGGCAGCGGTCGAATACCACCTTCTTCCCGTCAGGGGTAAAATTCAACTCTTTGATACTGTCTTCTTTCTGCATGGCAGAGCAGCCGACAATCGTTATGATCAAGGTTACTAAAATAAATGCTGCCAGGCAGCGGAAAACGACACTTCTCATGGATCGCTGGAAATTATGATTTGAAGCCAAGCCCATCTTCTTCATTGTTGTTCCTCCTTCGATTCTCTTCATGCCGCCCTTCTGAGATTTCCGTATGCTGATAAACGAAACTGTATAAAGTCGCCCTTACCCAAAGGCATTTTCATCCATAAGAAAAATCATTTCACTCCTCCCGGGCATTTTGCCGCAGCACTCTCCGGAGCAGTTTTCCCGCCGGATCACGAGGAATTTCATTCCGGATAAAAACAGATTTGGGCACACGGTAGTCAGGCAAATGCTCTTTACAATATTTGAACAGGTCTTCCCGGGACAATTGTTCGCCGTCTTTTAATGCAACCACCGCGACGATCGCCTGTCCCTTGATCCGGTCGGCAACGCCAACCACTGCCGCGTCTTTCACCTTGGGGTGCTGTTTGAGAACATCCTCGATCTGACCGGGATAAACGTTGAATCCCCTGGAGATAATCATGTCGTCCTTGCGGTCGATAAGATAGAAAAAACCGTTTTCGTCCATGCGCGCGAGATCACGCGTGTAAAACCATCCGTCACGAAGAACGGCATCGGTAAGCTCCGGATTGTTCCAGTAGCCTCGCATAATCTGAGGTCCCTTGACGGCAAGTTCTCCTATCTCTCCTGGTTGACATTCCTTTTGCCCTGTTTCAATGTCCATAATTTTCGCCTGCGTGTCCGGAAGGGGCACGCCGATTGATCCTGCAGGACCGCCCTCAGGATAGGGTGTCATGTGCGTTGCCGAGGAGGCTTCGGAAAGGCCGTAGGCTTCTATCATTCTCTTCCCGGTTAACATCCGGTATCGTTCATGAAGCTCGGCGGACGCGGGCGCTCCGCCGCTGGTCGCGATAAGGATAGAGGACAATTGTTTCCGGGCCGTCTCATCGGGAAGCGATACAATGGCGTTCCAGAGGCTGGGCACCGCCGGAAACGATATGGGTTGATAGGTTTCCAGCATCTTTGTCATCGAAAGAATGTCCATTGCGTCCATCCGGGGAAGAAGAAGCATCCGGTATCCTTTGCGAACAGGGATCATCAGGCAGGCCATCATTCCAAAGACGTGAAAAAAAGGAATGACGCACAGGACTGCGGCATTGCCGACGCCGCTCACACCCATCCACGTATCGGACTGAATCGCGCTGGCGACGAGATTGGCATGCGTCAGGGTGGCCGCCTTGGGTGCGCCAGTTGAACCGCTTGTGTATTGCAGTACGGCGACATCCGTGGATAAAACTTCAACCTCCTCCCCGCACGCGACGCATGCGTTGGCCATTAAATCGGAAAAGACCTGAGGGACGGGCAGACCATCCTTCAGGGAAATCTTTTTTTCCATGCCGAAGACGGAATGGAGGATGACCGTCCGCACGGGTGTTCTCTGAATGATGTTGTATAGATTTCTGGAAAAGAGATCCAGGGTGATGACCATCTTCGCGCCGGAATTATTCAGGCAGTCAGTCAGTTCGTCGCCGGAAACGCCCACACTTAAATTGGCCACAATAGCCCCAAGTTTCATCAGCGCGAAAAAAGAAATAACATAAGTGGGGGAATTGACCAGAATCAAAGCGACGCGGTCGCCTTTTTTCACGCCCTGTTCACGCAAAATGAAAGCGAATCTGTTGACCTTCTCCGCCAGCTCGGCGTAAGTGGTGTCCTGATCATTAAAGGTCATGGCAATGTGTTCCGGATGCGCCGCTGTCGTCTTTGTCAGAAAGGAATAAACCGGTATGTCGGGGTATTCCAATGTTCCAGGCACATGCTGAGCGTAATGCTTGAACCAGAGTTGTTCCATTTTCACGTCCTTTGTCAGAAATAATTTGATGTGAATCAAGGTTATGAAGCTTGGATTATGGGAAACAATAATACTGAAAGCAAAATGTTGTCAATAAAGAAAATCAAGGATTCTTGAATAATAACCAATCAAGGCGCAAGTCCTGAAGCGCCTTTCTTGCATGAATAAAAGATTTCAAGTTGTATTCTTTTCAGAAAAAGAGTAAAAAGTACTCCCTCCCAATGTGGGCAAACTCGTGAGAAAGATGACAATATTTTGACGGCATGAGCCATTTAAGACATCCCTGGATTTATCCAATAAAATGATAAGATGGAGGAAGGGTGTGAAAACAAAATTCAGATCATGCTTTTTGAAGACAGCATTATTGGTCTGTTTGTTTTTCGGATCACTGACAATGATCAGCTGCGGTCCTTCTGGTCACGGATACCCCGAAGATCCCCTTCTGGTTCCCACGCAGTTCGGTTATGTGCGTGGTATGGAGGTTGCGGGAGCCCGTGTATGGGGAGGCATTCCTTATGCTAAACCGCCTGTGGGAGAATTTCGATGGAAAGCGCCCGTGGATCCCGATTACTGGCCGGGTATTCGACAAGCCACGGATCACTGCAGTGAGTGTACACAGCGGTTAACAGACAATTTCCTGCGAGAGATTCCCAACATATTTATCGGCAGCGAGGACTGTCTGGTTCTGGATATTTATCGTCCCGCCACGGATGAAATAAATCTTCCCGTTGCCGTATTTATCCACGGCGGCGGGAATCGAACCGGTTCGGCTAAACCCTACCTTGCCGTGAATTTTGCCCAGAAAGGCAATATGGTCGTGGTTGTCATCCAGTACCGCCTGGGATCACTGGGATGGCTGACACACCCGGCGCTTAGAGCGACCGGAACCGCGCTGGATCAATCGGGCAATTACGGAACGCTCGATACGATGAAGGCATTGTCCTGGGTGCAAAACAACATCGCTAATTTCGGCGGCGATCCGTCGCGTGTCGGCATAGCCGGCCAGTCCGCCGGCGGCCATAATGTTATGAACTTGATCATATCGCCCATGTCCAATACTTTTCACAAAGCCTTCGCCATGAGTCCTGCTCTGGAAACGTTGATGCCGCTGAGAACTGTTATCCAGGGTGATACTCAGGCCAACGCGATTATTGACTGGCTGCTGGTCGACGACGGGACATGCGCCGATGCAACTGTGGCGGCGACGCATCGCGCCGTTATGACCAATACGGAAATCGCGGACTATCTGAGAAGCAAAACTGATGTCAAAATTCTTCAGGCGACGATCGGCGCAGGCGTTTATGATATGCCGACAGCTTTTATGGACGGTACGGTCATGCCGACTGTCAGCTGGCTTGATGCGATTAATGCCGGAAATTTCAAGAAAGTGCCCCTCATTATTGGAACGACACAATACGAATTCAAGGACTTAATGATTCGCCTCTATAACGATGCCGTAAAGCTGTTGTATAACGTTCCATCCGGATCGTACAACTGGATCAACCTTTATGATGTTGTTGAAGGAACACTGACATTTGATCAAGTGCTGCCGACGGACACGGACAAAGTCGCCCATGAACAAACCGGCCTGCTTAAATCACGGAAATGGCAGGCGGAATGCAACGCAATCGCCAGGGCGATCAAGGCCAATGATCCCGCAAACACGGTTTACTCGTACCTCTTCGCATGGGGCGGCGGGGGCGATCCGGCGCTGGGAAACATTAGAAAAATATACGGCGCTGCACATGCCCTGGATGTAATGTTCTGGTTTGACATCCCCTACGACATTTTCGGTTATTTAAACACGGATGCCAACGCAGGCGGACGCGAATCGCTTGCGGGAGCCATGAGCGACTATTTATGTGCGTTTGTGAACACCGGCAATCCCAATCCAGGCGGTTCCTCGCTGCCGCTCTGGACACAGTGGTCCAACACATCGGGCGATCCGAAGTTCATCACTCTCAACGCCGACCTGACGCAGTATCAGATCGGCATGGACAGCGCCGAAGCGACTGCCGTAATCGTGAGCGGGGAAATAACAACCGTGCTGGGTAATTATCCGGGTTTTGCCGGATTGTTCTCTACAACAGGTATCTGGCCGTACTAACACAACTAAAATGGGGGAGCACAAAGCGCTCCCCCACATCAATATACGCCATCGTCTCTAAATCTTGCTAAAGATCGTAAATGCCGGGTTTGAAAATAATCCCGGCTTCCCCAAACTGCATTTCTCCGATCTCAATTCATGGATGGGCTAACCGCAGACATTGAGCAACTTGTAAAGAAGCCGATCAACGACATCCATGAGTTCCTTAAACTTCCCGCTGTGCCTGATGGAGGATCCTATGCGAATATCATTTTGCGAAGTAACCCGGAACTGGAGAGGCCACCAGGCAGAAAAGACCGGTGATGTTATGTTCTCCCAGATAACATGATCGAATGGAGACAGACGAATGGAACCGCTGAAGCTGGGAACCCTTTCCTGGGTGGATTTCCGTTCAACGGGCAAAAGACTGATACCGTTTTGAGTTTCCAGCCCCGCACCTCCGTAAATGCCCAGATAGCTGCCACCGCTTCTCACAAAAGAGCGGATTCCTGCCAATTCGTAGAAGCAGCCGGCGACAGTGCCAACCAGGTTGCCCGAAGAAAGCGAATTGGTAAATTGGACTATAGCGACTGCGGCAGCTTTTTCCATCTTAAAAATGAGTCGGCCATAAAACAGAATCCTGAGGGATTTTGAATTTTCTAAAGCCCCTGTTAATTTCTTGTTTTTTCAAATGTACTCCTGTAAAATAACATCATGTCATCAATGGCGATGTGTTCTTTCCATACATTAAAACCATTCACCTGATTGTCTGCACCATACGTTGAGACATCTTTCCTGCCTGGAAGAAAGTAACAAATGAAGCTAAGCTTTTTTGAGAAACTTTGGAAGACGGAAGATTGGTGGTCGGTTTGGATTGGCCTCAGTATCATTCTGATCATGGCCATGGTTGCGCTATGGATGGAAACATTCATCAAAGGTTGGGCTTTCCTGCCGGGCAAGCTGACGGATTTCAGCAAGCTCCGGGCAGACATGGACCAAGAATACTTGGCGATATCTCACCATTTTTCTCATTCTGGACATCATCTTCAGTCTTCAGAAAATCTCGAAACAGGAAATATTTTTTTCTGTTTGAAATGCCCCTTATAGATAGAAATGAAAGCATATAACGATTTAATAACATTGATGCATGAACTTTAGTAATATAGCAGGCAAGAAATATCTTGACATATTTATAAAAAAGAATACCATTCAGTAAAAGTGACGCATTCAGCTAATGACTCATTCAATATGCGTCCGTTTTGGAGAATGGTTTAAAAGGAGGCAAATCATGGAGAAATCGGACACACCCCTGCTCGACGAATTAGATGAGGGAAAATGGCCAAGCTTTGTGAAAGACATGAAGCAAGCCGCAGAAAAAAATCCTATGGCCAAGGATCTGCTCCATCAACTGGAGCTGTCCTATAAGGATAAAATAGGCCACTGGAAACATGGAGGTATCGTCGGCGTCAAGGGCTACGGCGCCGGTGTCATCGGGCGCTATTCGGATCGGCCCGACCTTTTTCCGAACGTTCAGGCCTTTCACACCATGAGAGTTAATCACCCCACAGGCTGGTTTTACAAAACGGATACCCTGCGTAAACTCTGCGATGTCTGGGACAAGCACGGCAGCGGCCTCACCAATATGCACGGCGCAACGGGAGATGTCATTCTGCTTGGAACAACAACGGATCATCTTCAGCCCTGCTTTAACGATCTTTCAGATGCCGGATTTGACCTGGGCGGCTCCGGATCTGCCATGCGGACACCCAGCGCCTGTGTCGGACCGGCGCGCTGCGAATGGGCCTGCATCGACAGCCTGGATATTTGCTACAATCTCACCATGACCTATCAGGATCAAATCCATCGTCCCATGTTCCCTTACAAGTTCAAGATTAAAGTTTCCGCCTGCGCCAACGACTGCGTGGCCTCCATTGCCCGTTCCGATTTTTCCATTATCGGGACCTGGAAGGGAGACATTCAGATCGACCAGCAGGAAGCTCTTGCCTGTACATCAACCATCGATATCCAGAAGGAAGTTTGCAACCTTTGTCCGACCCGGTGCATGGAATGGAACGGCAAAGAGTTGAAGATATACAATGAGGATTGTACCCGTTGCATGCACTGCATCAATTTGATGCCGAAAGCCCTGCGCCCGGGCAAGGAAAAAGGTGCGACGATCCTCGTCGGCGGCAAAGCACCCATTTTACAGGGAGCACTTCTTTCCTCGGTCATCGTACCGTTCATGAAACTGGAACCGCCTTATACGGAACTGAAAAACCTGATCGAACGTGTCCAGGACTGGTGGGACGAGAATGGCAAATCCCGCGAAAGGATAGGCGAATTGATCAAACGCGTCGGCATGAGAGTATTCCTGCGGGCTGTCGGCCTCCCCGCCGTGCCCCAGATGGTCAAGGCCCCGCGAACGAATCCCTACGTCTTCTTCTGGCCTGAGGACATTAAAAAGGAGGTAAAGTAAAATGGCAAAAACAGATATCGGTCCCCCTGATTATAAAACCATGCTGCCCCCTGTTATTCAGAGAAATTACGGGAAATGGCTCTATCACGAAATTCTCAAACCGGGCGTTTTAATGCACGTTGCCCAATCGGGAGAAGCGCTCTACAGTGTGCGCGCCGGTTCCCCGCGGCTGGTTTCTACAGATCACATTCGGGAAATGTGCGACATGGCCGAAAAATACTGTGATGGATACCTGCGTTTCACCAGCCGTCACAATATCGAGTTTCTGCTCGACGACAAAAACAAAGTCGATCCACTGATTGCCGATTTAAAAAGCCACGGCTATCCTGTAGGTGGTACGGGACATTCCATCTCCAACATTGTTCATACGCAGGGATGGGTTCACTGCCACACCCCGGCCACGGATGCCTCCGGACCGGTCAAGGCCCTGATGGATGAAATCTACGATTACTTTGTGACGGAGACGCTGCCGGCCCATGTCCGGATTGCCCTGGCCTGCTGTCTGAATATGTGCGGCGCGGTCCACTGCTCCGACATTGCCATTCTGGGAATTCACCGGACCGTGCCGGTCCCCGACAACACACGGGTGCCGAACGTCTGTGAAATCCCGTCCACGGTAGCCTCCTGCCCCACGGGCGCCATCCGGGGCGACATGAAAAACAAAACCGTTACCGTCAATCCGGAAAAGTGCATGTATTGCGGCAACTGTTATACCGTTTGTCCGGCCATGCCGATTGCCGATCCCGAAAACGACGGAATATCCATCTGGGTTGGAGGCAAGGTATCCAACGCCCGGAGCGCACCCATGTTTTCCAAGCTGGCAATCCCCTTTCTCCCCAACAACCCGCCGCGCTGGCCGGAGGTTGTGGATGCGGTTAAGAACATCATTGAAGTTTATGCAAGCCACGCCAGGAAACATGAACGCATCGGCGAATGGATCGAGCGCGTCGGCTGGGAGAGGTTCTTCAGCCTGACGGGGATTCCGTTTACAGACAAGCATATCGATGATTTCGACATGGCCACGGAAACATTCCGGACATCGACACAATTCAAATGGAGGTGAACATGAGTGAGGACTTGAAAAAACGCGTTATCGACCTTTTTCATGAAAAATCCAAGGGTGACAAAAAGATGTTTTACATCCGGGATGTCACAAAATGGCTGCCCGACGAAGATCGCCATGCCGTGCAGAATGTCGTAAAAGAACTTCTTGACGAGGAAGTTTTGAAATACTGGTCAAGCGGAAGTTCAACGTACCTTATACTGACGGAATTCTTTCCCAAAGAATGAAAGCCGTTTTTTAGCACAGGTAATGGATTATGAATCGATCCTGCCCACGTCTGATCATTGCCGCTCTTCGTGGCGGCGCAGGAAAAACTACCCTCTCTGTGGCAATGACTGTAGCCTTGAGCCAACAGGGCATTACAGTCACCCCTTTCAAAAAGGGACCGGATTATATTGATGCCGCCTGGCTTTCTCAGGCGGCATCCGGTCCCTGCTATAATCTGGACACCTTTCTCATGGGTTCCAAACAGGTTGTCCGCTCATTTTCACGCCATGCCGGAGAAAACGCCATTGCCCTCATTGAGGGGAACCGGGGACTCTTTGACGGCGTCAATGCCGCAGGAGAATTCAGCACGGCCGAACTGGCCAAGCTCCTTCACGCTCCGGTCATTTTGATTGTGGACTGCGATAAAGTCACACGAACAGCGGCAGCCATGGTCCTGGGCTGCAAGACCCTTGATCCGGACGTTGATATCCGGGGCGTCATCTTAAGCCGGGTGAACGGCAGCCGCCACGCCTCTGTGATCCGCCAGTCCATTGAAGAGTATGCCGGTCTGCCCGTTTACGGCATCGTACCGCGATTGCCGGATCTGCCTTTTGTGCAGAGGCATATGGGATTAATCCCCCCCGAAGAATCCATCCGCCTGCATCAGGCCCTCGAAAAGGCGGGGACCATCGCCTCAGACTATCTGGATATTTCCGGCCTGCTTGGGGTTGCCCGAAGCGCATCCCCCTGGAGCATCGATGCATTTCCCAATTCGACCAGTTCCTGCAAAACCGGTGAAGAACCCGTAACCATCGGCGTCATCAAAGACACGGCGTTTCAGTTTTATTATCAGGAAAACATTGAGGCCCTGACCGACCGTGGCGCAAAAGTCGTCATGATCAGCGCCCTTGATGAGCAAGTTCTGCCGCCTGTTGATGCTTTATACATCGGCGGAGGATTTCCTGAAACTCATGCCGGACGTCTGGCCGCAAACGAGTCCTTCCGCCTTTCCATGAAAGATGCGGCGGAAAGAGGCTTGCCGATTTACGCCGAATGCGGAGGCTTCATTTATCTGGGCGAATCTCTGACCATCGGTGACCATCATTATCCGATGGTCGGCGCACTGCCCGTAGCTTTCTGCATGGAGAGACGGCCGCAGGGACACGGCTACACGACACTGGCTGTGGATCGGGAAAATCCATTTTTCCCGATAGGCACAACCATCACCGGCCACGAATTCCATTACTGCCGGATCCTGTCGCAACATGACGACGAGACACACACCGCTTTCCATGTACTGAAAGGAACAGGACTGGGCGGCCAAAGAGAAGGATTGTGCCGGAAAAATATTCTGGCGGGCTTTACGCATCTGCACGCCCTGGGAACTCCCGAGTGGGCGGGCGCGCTCATGGACCGAGCCTTGGAGTACCGCCAAACCAGGTTAAATCAACCCACCGCTTTTGTCAGGAGTAGACTGGATGCAGCTCCGCATAAAGGGGTGGGCTAATGATAAAATAAGATATCGATTAAATGAGGAGGTTTTTAATATGCCACAAATTGAATTAGCAGGTAAAACTTATGAAGTGGATGAAGATGGGTTTCTGCAGGAACTCGACAAATGGAATGAAGAATTCGCCCAGGCTTACGCACACGTGGAGGACATTGAGGGGACGCTCACGGAAGAACACTGGAAAATCATCAATTATCTGAGAAATTATTTTCAACAGTTCGGCATTGCACCGATGATCCGGAAAATTTGTAAAGACTGCGGAGTTGATATGAAGAAGCTCTATGAGCTCTTTCCCACCGGACCGGCCAAAGGCGCCTGCAAGCTGGCGGGGCTATCGAAACCGACGGGCTGCGTTTGATAAAATGTGGAAGCCCTCTTCCCGGGGGAAGGGAGCTTCCACCTCTCTTATCATAAGAAACCCGTCAGGAGTGTGTAACAGTCATCGGGGCGCTGATTACTGAAGGAAACATCCTATGGCATTTTATATTTTAACTTATTTATGCACCGCCGTATTCATTCTGGCAACCGGCCGCCTGTTTTACCGGCAAATAACCCTTCCCTTGCATGTACGCTGGGAAATATATCCGGTGCAGCATGAAACAACCGCCAGAATAGCCTATGGCGGCTCCTATATGGAAAAAGTGAACTGGTGGACAAGTGCGTATAAAACATCGCCCGTCAATGAGCTCAAATATATGGCGCCGGAAATTCTTCTTCTCCGGGGCTTGTGGAAAGGAAACCGACGCCTGTGGTTCACCTCCTTTCCGTTTCATCTCGGGTTGTATCTGATGATGGCAACGCTGCTCCTTCTGCTCCTTCATGCCGGCTTTACCTTGTGGGAATTTTCGGCTTTTACCGGCGGCGGCACGGCTGCAACACTGCTTTCCGGTTGCACTGTCTTCGCAGGCTGGACCGGACTTACCGCGGGAACGATCGGCGGCCTGGGGATGCTTTACAAGCGGATAACCGATCGGGAATTGCGGGCATACTCAACGTTTGTCGACTATTTCAATATCATTTTCATTCTTCTTTTTTTCCTTTTCGCCTTGATCACCTGTCTGCCTGGCGATCCGTTTTTGGACGGCGCAAAGGCTTATGTTCTGGGCCTTTTGACAGGAGGCGCTTCCGGTCATGCTTATGCGCCGGGCCAAAGCATCCCCGGGGCATGCACCATTGTGCTGGCCTCGCTTCTGTCCGCTTATATTCCGCTGACCCACATGTCTCATATGTTTATGAAATATTATCTCTATCACAACATCAGATGGGATGATGCGCCGAACTGCCCCGGCACCTTGATCGAATCGGCCGTTACACGGAATTTAAAATTCAGACCAACCTGGCAGGCAAGACATATCGGAGCGGACGGACAAAAAACCTGGCGCGACATCGCATCGTCGTCTCCCAAGGAGCTGAAATGAAGCCCTTGCTGAAACCGTCCGATATTGCACGCGCATCCGACTGTCTGTGCCACATAGAACCGGGCGAGCTTACACCGCTGCCGCCTCCTTATGAGGATTTCAACCAGACTGTTTTAACGCCGCTGAAGCCGGAAAAGATCAAAAACGTTGAAGCCTCGCTGGACGACACCGTAGCAATCGGCATCCCCAAACCCGCAAGCCAAGAAGAAGAGGATGCGCTCGTTCTCCAATTCCTGTCCGGCTTGAAAAAACTTTTTGAAAAGGAAAACAACTGGACATTTTTGCAGCCCCTGCTGCTTTCCATGGAACATTGCGCCAGATGCCAGACCTGCTCCGACGCCTGCCCTGCTTTTGAAATGAGCGGCCGGAAAGAGATTTACCGGCCCATCTTCCGGTCGGAGGTCTTGCGGCGCATTTACCGGAAATATATAAAACCCGGCGGAAGGATCACGGCCGGATTGACCGGCGGCATTGATCTGAACTGGACAACCATCGCCCGCCTGGCCGAATTATCCTACCGCTGCACGCTTTGTCGCCGTTGCGCCTCGGTCTGTCCCATCGGCGTGGACAACGGACTTATCAACCATGAAATCCGTAAACTCTTTTCTCAGGAAATGGGCATTGCCCCCAAGGAACTGCATGAGAAGGGAACCGTCCTGCACCTGCGCGCCGGTTCTTCGACCGGCATGAATCCTTTGGCGGCCAAAGACAGTATTGAGTTCATCCAGGAAGAAATGGAAGAGATCACGGGCTATCGCGTCGAGATTCCGTGGGACGTCGAAGGGGCGGATATTCTACTGATTCACAACGCCGGAGAAATGCTCGCCTGGCCGGAAAACGTCGGCGCGTTTGCCGTTATTTTCCAGGCGGCGGGACTTTCGTGGACATTGTCGTCCGAAACGGTAGGTTACGATGCCGTCAATTACGGCCTGTGGTACGACGATGTTCAATTCTCACGCCTCGCTGTAAGGCACGCCGATATTGCGCGAAGACTCAAAGTCAAAAAAATTGTCATCGGCGAATGCGGTCATGCGCATAAAGCGTTGACCGTCATTGCCGACCGACTGCTGACGGGAGATATGAACATTCCCCGGGAATCGGCGATGGTCACACTGGAAGACATCGTCATGAGCGGAAAACTGAAGTTTGATCCGCGGAAAAACAATTTCCCCGTAACACTGCATGATCCCTGCAATATGGTCCGGGCTATGGGCATTGTGGAACCGCAAAGAAGAATTTTAAGGAAAATCTCGCCGGGCTTCCGCGAGATGACGCCGCACGGCGTCGAGAACTATTGCTGCGGGGGCGGTTCTGGTTTTGCCATCATGTCAGGCTATAATTTTGCCGAATGGCGGAATCTGATCAGTTCCCGGAAGAAGTTTCTCCAGATCCTGGAGGCTTTTAAAAATGAACCTCCGGAGATTCCCAAGTATGTATGCGCGCCCTGTTCGAACTGTAAAGGCGCCATCCGGGACATTCTTCACTACTATGGCGCTGGGGAGCGAAGCAATATCCATTATGGCGGTCTGGTCGAACTGATCGTCAATGCACTTTCCGGCATGAAAAAATCTATTATCGGGTTTGGCGACAAACCGTCGTGGGAGCCATAACCGCTAAATGAGAAGAAGCAGACCATGAACCTTTTGAAATCGATCATTGCCATTTCAGTCATTGCCCTGTTGGCATCGGGAATAGCCATGAATCAGGCCGCGTCCCGTGTTCTGGCCGTCGCCGCTCCTTACGCCGTTTTGAGTTTTTTTCTTGGCGGCTTTATTTACCGCATCATCAAATGGGGCAGGACTCCTGTTCCTTTCCGCATTCCCACCACGTGCGGCCAGGCCAAAAGCCTGCCCTGGATAAAAAACAATCCAGTGGAAAATCCCGCAGGAGCTTGGGGCGTGATTGGAAGAATGGCCGGGGAGATTTTCCTGTTCCGATCTTTGTTTCGAAATACGGATGTGAAGATCATCGACGGGCGGCCCGTTTACGGAGGCACTCAATGGCTTTGGTTTTTCGCCCTCGTGTTTCACGGGTCGCTTCTGATTGTCGTGATACGGCATCTGCGCTTTTTCACCGAACCGATCCTCTCCTGTGTGAGCAGCCTTTCCGCGCTGGACGGATTTCTCGAGATCGGTGTTCCGGCGCTTTACCTGAGCGATGTTGCGCTTTTTGCGGGACTGATCTATCTCTTCTTACGGAGAGTGCTTATCCCGCAGGTGCGCTACATCTCCCTGTTTACCGATTATTTTGCATTGCTTTTGATTGCAGCCGTGGCGGTGACTGGCCTTTTATTGCGGCACTTCTTCCCCGTCGATCTCAACGAACTCAAAACCCTCGCCATGGGCTGGGTCACTTTTGCCCCCGTTGTACCCGGGGGCGTTGGCGTTGTTTTTTATATCCACCTTTGTTTCGTCTTTGTGCTGATTGCCTGGTTGCCATTCAGCAAACTCATCCATCTGGGCGGCATCTTCATGAGCCCCACGCGCAATATGGCCAATAACAGCCGGCGTCAAAGACATATCAATCCCTGGAACGCCGAGGTGAAGGTGCATACTTACGCCGAATATGAAGACGAGTTCCGCGATAAAATGAAGGCCGTGGGCCTGCCGGTGGAAAAGGAGTAGTCATGTCGTTTGCCAAAATTCCCCAACCGGATGAACTGATGAACATCGGATATGCGCCGCCGAAGACCGAATGGATGAACACGCCTGTTGACTTTCGGCCGGGAACCTGGAGCTACGGCGCCGCCGCAAAAAACCTGACCGCCCTGGATATGCCCAACCCTAGGACCTGGCAGCCATCGGATGCCGACTGGAAGCTGCCCGAAAACTGGAAAGAGATCATTCTTGCCGGCATGAAGGAACGCCTGGAAAAATACCGTTCCTTCCGTCTGTTCATGGACATCTGCGTGCGCTGCGGCGCCTGCGCGGACAAATGCCACTTCTATATCGGTTCCGGTGATCCCAAGAACATGCCCGTACTGCGGGCCGAGCTTTTGCGATCCGTTTACCGCCGTTACTTTACCACGGCGGGAAAACGTTTCGGGAAATTAGTTGGCGCGAGGGATCTGACCGTGGATGTTCTGAAGGAATGGTTTTATTATTTTTACCAGTGCACGGAATGCCGCCGGTGTTCCGTCTTCTGCCCTTACGGCATCGATCAGGCGGAAATTACCATGATCGGCCGCGAACTGCTGAATTGCGTGGGCTGCAATATCAACTGGGTGATGGAACCCGCGGCCAACTGTTTCCGCACGGGAAACCATCTGGGCATTCAGCCCGGCGGCGTCAAGGACATGCTGGAATTTATGGCTGACGATATTTTCGACCGGACGGGTGTCCGGGTGGAGGTCCCGATCAACAAAAAGGGCGCCGACATTCTTTTTGTTACACCGTCCGGCGATTATTTTGCCGACCCGGGAACATACACCTGCATGGGATACCTGATGCTCTTCCACGAGATCGGACTCAATTATACCTTCAGCACATACGCCTCCGAGGGCGGCAACTTCGGCCTCTTCACGTCCCACGAGATGATCAAGCGTCTCAACGCCAAGATTTACGCGGAAGCAAAGCGCCTCGGCGTCAAGTGGATACTGGGCGGGGAATGCGGCCACATGTGGCGGGTGATCCACCAGTACATGGACACCATGAACGGCCCCGCCGATTTCCTGCAGGAACCAATCTCGCCCATTACGGGAACGCGCTTTGAAAATGCCCGTTCCACAAAGATGGTTCACATCGTCGAATTCACGGCGGACCTGATTCGTAACGGCAAACTGAAACTCGATCCCCGGCGCAACGACCATTTAAAACTGACCTTTCACGATTCCTGCAATCCCGCAAGAGCCATGGGGCTTTTCGAAGAACCAAGATATATCATTCAAAACAGCTGCAATCATTTTTATGAAATGGCCGAGGACACCATCCGGGAAAAGACCTTCTGCTGCGGCGCAGGGGCCGGGCTGGGCAACGATGAGAACCTGGAAATGCGGATGCGCGGCGGAATGCCGCGGGCCATGGCGGTACGGGATGTCGTAAAAAAGCATGGTGTGAACCGTCTGGGTTGCATCTGCGCCATTGACCGGGCGACGCTGACCACGCTGATGGACTACTGGGTGCCCGGGGTTACCGTCATGGGGGTTCATGAGCTTTTAGCCAACGCCCTCGTGATGAAAGGTGAGAATGAAAGAACGGTAGACCTGCGCGGTGATGAGATAGTGGTTAGCTGATAGCTCATAGCTCATGGCTCATGGCTCATAGTGAATAATGAATGGTGAGCAGGAGTCTGGAAACATATTACGGGATGTAGAGAAGATGAAAAATAATAAATGGGGCATCATCGTATTGGGAATCGTGATTTTTATCATCGTGGTCACGTTCCCTTTCTGGTACGGCAAAGGGAAAACGTCCCCGCCGCCGACGCTCAGCCTGGATGCGCCCGCCATTGCACAATTAAAAGATAAACGCTGTGTGGAAGATAAAGCGTTCATGCGTGAAAACCATATGAAGCTTCTCGATACCTGGCGCAATGAAGCCGTCCGCGAGGGGAAACGTCTGTACACGGCGAAAGGCGGCCGCACGTACGAGAAAAGCCTTTCCGGCACCTGCCTCAAATGCCACACCAACAAAGAACAGTTCTGCGACCGGTGTCATAACTATCTGGGAGCCAGGCCGAAATGCTTCGATTGCCACAGCATTCCCGGGGAGGTAAAGCAATGACAACAACCAACCGCAGAGACTTTTTGAAAATAGCGGGAGCGTCCGCCCTGACGCTGATCGCACCGCCGATTCTCTGTACGGCCTGGGCGAAAGACAAGATGAATATACCCGGCGGAGGATTCGCCCCTGCCGGAGCGCTCACGGCCAAACGCTGGGCCATGGCTATCGATCCGTCCAAATGCAGCGCGGATTGTACAGACTGCATCACCGCCTGTCATGCGCTTCACAATGTGCCGAGCTTCGGCAATCCCAAGGATGAAGTCAAATGGATCTGGACCGAGCCGTTTGCGTCTGCCTTCCCCGGTGAAAATCATGCGTATCACGGACAAGCTATCCAAAAGATGCGCCTGCCCGTCATGTGCAACCACTGCGCGAATCCGGCCTGCGTCCGGGTCTGTCCCACAAAAGCCACGTTCCAGCGACCCGACGGCGTCGTCATGATGGACTATCACCGCTGCATCGGTTGCCGGCTTTGCATGGCCGGCTGCCCTTACGGCGCAAGAAGCATGAACTTCCGGGACCCCCGGCCGTTTATTGCCAGGATCAATCCGAACTTCCCGACGCGCACCAGGGGTGTCGTGGAGAAGTGCAACTTCTGCGAAGAGCGTCTGGCCAAAGGAATGCTCCCGGCCTGCGTCCTGGCCTGTAAGCAAAAAGCCCTGGTTTTCGGCGACGCGGAGAATCCCCAATCGGAAATCCGTATGCTGATTGAAAAACGTTTCAACCTGCGCAGGCGGGCGCATCTGGGAACCGCCCCGCAGATTTATTATATATTATGAGGATGCTATGCTGGAAAAAGCTTTAAAAGGCAGCCGCGGATACTGGGTCTGGATCGCCTTTTTACTTATCGTCGCCGCGGCCGGTTTTTTCTTTTACCTTCGTCAACTGGATTACGGCCTGGGCGTCACGGGAATGAGCCGGGATGTTTCCTGGGGGCTCTATATCTGCCAGTTCACCTTCCTGGTCGGCGTGGCCGCCTCGGCGGTCATGCTGGTCTTGCCTTACTATCTGCACGACTACAAGGCGTTCGGCAAGATCACCGTACTGGGTGAATTCCTGGCCGTGTCCGCCGTTATCATGTGCGTCCTTTTTGTTTTTGTCGATCTGGGCCAGCCCTCGCGGGTCATGAATGTCCTGTTGCATCCGCAGCCAACCTCCATCCTTTTCTGGGACATGATTGTCCTTTCCGGCTACCTCCTGATCAACATCATTACCGGCTGGGTGATTCTGTCGTGCAACCGCAGGGAAATCCCTCCTCCGCGCTGGGTGAAACCTTTGATTTACCTGTCCATCCCCTGGGCTGTCAGCATCCATACGGTCACGGCTTTTATCTATGCGGGTCTTCCGGGCCGCAGTTTCTGGCTCACCGCCATTATGGCGCCCCGGTTTCTGGCTTCCGCCTTTGCTTCCGGCCCTGCCCTGTTGATTATCTTCTGCCTGATCTTGAAGCGCTTCGGACGTTTTGACGCCGGGGAAAAAGCGATTCAGGCTCTGTCGAAGATTGTAGCCTATGCGCTGGCCGTGAGCATCTTCTTTGTTCTTGTGGAGTTGTTTACCGTATTTTACAGTGGCCTGCCCGAGCATGAAGCATCTTTTGTTTATATGTTTATCGGCCTTGAGGGCCGTCACAACCTTGTTCCCTGGATGTGGACGTCGGCGGGGCTGGCCTTTGCAGCCATGGGAATGCTGATCATTCCTGCCGTCCGCCGGAAGGAAGGATGGCTGGCCCTGGCCTGTATCGCCGTTTTTGTTTCGCTCTGGATTGAGAAGGGCCTCGGCCTGGTGATCACCGGTTTCATCCCGTCGCCCCTGGAGGCGATCACCGAATATTCACCGACAGGAACGGAAGTCGGCATAACGCTTGGCGTATGGGCGGTTGGATTGATGATCCTGACGCTGCTTTACCAGATATTTGTCTCCGTCCGCAGCGGCATTGATGGCGCGCCGGACAGCCCCGACACCGGCGGAGGAAATCATGAAAAATAACTCCGGAGAAAAGCAGGATCTGATGAACCGTCCAAAGCAAATTCTTATTATTGGAGCATCCGCCTGCGGAGCAAAAGCCGCGTCGCGCATCAAGCGGCTCCGTCCCGACTATGCTGTTACCATCCTCGATCAGGGACAATACATCTCCTATGCCGCCTGCGGCATTCCGTACTATCTTTCCGGAAAAGTCCGCGATCTGGACGACCTGCTGAAAACCACTTACGGCAGAATTCGCGATGTGCAATATTTCAAAGAGCTGAAGGACATTACGATTCATACGAACACCAGGGTTCTCCACATCGATCCGAACGTCCGCAGGGTTGACGCAACGAACATGATTACCGGCGAATCTCTCTTCTTCGAATATGACGCCCTGGTGCTGGCGGCGGGCGCATCGCCGAAGGCGCCCCCGATTCCGGGATCGCATCTGACGGGGGTGTACCACCTGACCCGCCTGGAAGATGCAACAGCCATCATTCGGGAGATGCGGGAACACGAGCACGGTTCAGCCGTCATTGTCGGTGGCGGATTTATTGGCGTCGAGGCCGCCGAAGCCTTGAGAGCCAGGAAATGGAATGTGACATTGCTGGAGCGCGAAAGCCAGCTCTTTCCGGGAATGCTCGACTTCGAAATAGCGGCGATGATCCAGGAACATTTTTATGAGAACATGGTGGATACCGAATTCAACGCCGAAATCATTTCCTTCGAGGGAACCGACGGGAGAATCCATAAAGTCATCACCAGCAAGAATGAATATCGTGCCGATATCGTCATCATTGCAGCCGGCCTTGCGCCCAACACGGCGATGGCTGCATCCGCCGGCCTCGCATTGGGGGAAACCCGGGCGCTCAAGGTTAATGCCCATATGCAGACCAGCGATCCGGATATATATGCCGGCGGCGACATGGTCGAAAATCTGCATATCGTCACGGGGAAACCCTGTTACATTCCCCTCGGCTCCACCGCCAACAAACACGGCCGGGTCATTGCCGACAATATCTGCGGCATCCCTTCGGAGTTTCCCGGCATACAGGGTACGTTCGTCTGTAAGGCTTTTGACTATCATGTCGGTTCCACCGGCATCACGGAGATGCAGGCCAAACGAATGGAACTGCCCGCCTTTGCTCTTTGTGTTTGTGGATTTGACAAGGCCCATTATTACCCCGACAGTCAGATCATGGCGTTGAAACTCATTTTTGAAAACGGCACCAACAAGCTGCTGGGCCTGCAGGCCGTGGGAAAGGGCGATGTCGCCCGCCGCATTGATGTGGCCGCTACGGCCATGCGTCTCGGCGCAACCATTCAGGATATCGCTTACCTGGATATGGCCTATGCCCCTCCGTTTTCACCCGCTCTGGATGTCTTTGTCACCGCTCTCCATGTTGCGGAAAACATGAATGCAGGCATTCTGAAACCGGTGACGGTCATGGAGGCCAGGAGGCTTCTGGATCAGGAAGATGCCGTACTGATGGTGGACGTCAGAACGGATTTGGAATTCCGGCGCGCACACATCGATCATCCCAAAGTCGTCAACATTCCTCTTGAGAAACTGCATCAGAGAATTGGCGAACTGCCGAGGGACAAGAAAATACTCTGCGTCTGCCTGCTCGGGTTGAGGGGATTTTCAGCCCAGAGAATCCTCGACGCGGCCGGTTTTCCCGACGTCTGCACCCTCGAAGGCGGCCTGTTCCTCTGGCCATGGAAAGAAGATCTAAATTGAGGCATTGTTTATGAAGATTCTGGTCTTAAATTGCGGCAGTTCATCTCTCAAATACAAGCTCTTTGAGATGGAAACAAATAATGTTCTGGCGCAGGGTCAGGCGGACCGGATCGGCTTGACTGACGCGTTGTTCCGGCATGAGATCCAGGGACGGAAAAACCTGATCAACAAAACCCCTCTTACCGATCATCATCACGCTGTTCATGTTTTGCTGGCCATGCTCACGGACAACAGGCAGGGCATTCTGACGGACATGAACGAAATCGGCGGCGTCGGTCACCGGGTGGTTCACGGCGGAGAACATTTCAGAATATCCGTTGTCGTCGATCCCTCTGTCAGGGAAATCCTCGATTCAACCGGGAAACTCGCGCCGCTGCATAACCCGCCGAACCTGATGGGCATTGACGTCTGCACAAGGCTGATGCCCGGCGTGCCCCAGGTGGCCGTCTTCGACACGGCGTTCCACCAGACCATGCCGGATTACGCCTATACTTACGCGATCCCCTATCGTTACTACACGGAAGACCATGTCCGCCGTTACGGTTTCCACGGCATTTCCCATCGGTATGTCGCCGGCCGCACCGCGGAACTTCTGCGCGCCTCAATCGCGGAACCGAAAATCATCACCTGTCATCTGGGCGCGGGTTCCAGTCTCTGCGCCGTAACGGGGGGGAAGTCTCTCGATACATCCATGGGCTTTACGCCCCTGTCGGGTCTGGTCATGGGCACACGCTGCGGAGACATTGATCCGGCCGTTGTTTCCTTTATCATGGAAAAAGAGCAATGCACGCTTGCGCAGGTCCTGGACATCTTGAACCGGCAAAGCGGCGTTGCGGGTATCTCCGGTATTTCCCCCGATTTTCGCGACCTGGAAATAGAAGCAGGCCATGGCAATGAGCGGGCGCGTCTGGCGCTTGCCACTTTTGCGTACAGCGTGGCTCGCGGCGTCGGTTCGCTCATACCGGCCATCGGCGGACTCGATGTTCTGACCTTTACCGCCGGAATCGGCGAACACTCGCCGCCCATGCGCCGGCGGATCTGCGCATTTCTTTCCTGGCTCGGTATTACTCTGGATGAAGAAAAAAACTTCGGGGGAGACGGGGCAAGAGAAATATCCGTTCCGGAATCAACGGTCAAAGTTCTGGTTGTGCCGACGGATGAAGAAAAAATAATTGCCGCGGAAACACGGACCGTCTTACAAAAACAATAAACCGTGCTTCTTGGAAGAAGAAGCGTTTTTGATTGAACACAATTAAAGAATGAATACTTTGGAGGTAAAAAATGAAAAAAGTAAAAATGACACCCAGTGAGGCAATCGTCGAGACCCTGCTGGCCGAAGGCGTGGATCATGTGAGCGGGATCGTCGGTTCTGCCTTTATGGACATGCTCGATCTCTTTCCGACAGCCGGGATCAAGTTCATCCCCGTCCGTCATGAACAAAGCGCCGGGCATATGGAAGACGCCTACGGCCGCATATCGGGCCGGTGCGGCGTCGTCACCGGCCAGAACGGCCCCGGCATCACCAATATGGTCACGTCCGTGGCGGCGGCAAACATGGGCCATACACCGATGGTGATCATCTCACCTTCAGCCGGGACGCCCACCATCGGCTGGGACGGTTTTCAGGAGTGCGATCAGATGTCTGTTTTCAAGTCCGTCACGAAAGCCGTTGTCCGCGTTCCCCATCCCAAGAGAGCGGCTGATTGCCTGAGAACAGCCTTCCGCATCGCTTACGCCGACCGGGGCCCCGTCCTGTATGACATTCCACGGGATTATTTCTACGGTGAGCTGGAAGAGACCATCCTGAAGCCGTCTCAGTACCGCGTGGACGCCCGGGGCTGCGGATCCATGGAGCAACTGGACCGGGCCGCCCTGCTTCTGTCCAAAGCAAAGAACCCCGTTATCGTCTCCGGACGCGGTGTCGTGGATGCCGATGCGCTGGACATTGTCAAGGCGATTGCCGAACACCTGACGGCCCCCGTAGCAGTGACCTATCTCCACAATGACGCATTTTACGGAAATCATCCCCTTTCCCTGGGTCCCATCGGCTACATGGGCTCCAAGGCGGCCATGAAGACCCTGGCGAAGGCTGATGTCATGCTGGCGATCGGCACTCGTCTATCCGTTTTCGGCACCCTGCCCCAGTATGACATCAATTACTTCCCGGAGAATGCCAAGATCATTCAGATCGACATCAATCCGAAACATATCGCCCGGACGCACCCCATCGAGGTCGGCATCATCGGCGATGCGAAGGAAGCCACGGTGGAAATTTTAAAACGCCTGAAAGCCGCCGATAAAAAACGCCAACCGGATGACAAACGTCTGGCGGCGGTGGCGAAAGAAAAGAAGATCTGGGAAAAGGAGATTGTCGATCTGGCGATGGTTGACGGCAATCCGATGAACCCCCGCCGTGTCCTGCTGGAAATCTCCAGGGCTCTTCCGGATGACGCCATTGTCACCACCGATATCGGCAATGTCGCATCGACAGCCAACAGCTACCTCAAGTTCAATCAATCCCGGCGGCATATTGCCGCGCTCACTTTCGGCAACACGGGTTTTGCCTATCCCGCCGCACTCGGCGCGCAGATCGCCAGGCCCAAGGCACCGGTCATCGCCATTGTCGGCGACGGCGCCTGGGGCATGAGCCTCCACGAAGTCAGCACGGCGGTGGAACACAACCTGCCGGTCGTCGCCTGTGTTTTCCGGAATATGTGGTGGGGCGCCGAGGCTAAAAATCAGGTGGACTTTTACAATAACCGTTTTATCGGCGTCGATATTCCCAACCCGGAAAGTTTCGTTCCCGTCGCGAAGGCCATGGGAGCCAACGGCATACAGGTCAGCCGGCCGCAGGATATCCGCGAGGCCTTTGACGCCTGCCTGAAAAGCCGCAAGCCCACGGTCCTGGAATTTCTGGTTGACGGCAAGCAGCTCGCGCCGCCTTTCCGGAAAGATGCCCTGGCCCTGCCGACACGCTTCCTGCCCAAGTATGCTCACTTGGACCATCACAACTGGTATGATGAAGGAGGAACCGATGATTTATAATGATTTGAAGGAAAAAACAGCCATCGTCACGGGGTCCGGTAAAAAAACCGGCATCGGTTACGCCATTGCCGAGAAACTCGCATCCTGCGGATGCAATATCATCATTGCCGACCTGGGCAAACCACCCGTTCCCGGCGAGTCTTTGAAATCGGCCACGGGTGAAGAGATGGATGCCATTGCCGCGGAACTTGCAAAAACTTATGGCATCCGGACACTGGCGGTAGCCGTCGACATTACGGACAACAAGGCCATCGGCGCCATGGTGGAAACGATCAAAGGAACCTTCGACCATATCGATATTCTCTGCAACAATGCGGGAGCGTCTTTTGGCGTGCCGAACACCATCCTGGGTTACGATGAAGCGGCCTGGATGAAGACGATCGATGTGAATCTATTTTCCGTCTTCCGTATTTCGCGAGCCGTCATCCCCCTGATGGCAGGCAAGCCCGCGGCGATCATCAACACGGCCTCGCGGGCCGGCAAAGTCCCTCCCATTTTTAACAGCGCCTATGCCGTGGCGAAAGCAGGCGTCATCATGCTGACCAAGACCATGGCCAAAGAACTGGGCGGCGCAGGAATCCGGGTCAACGCCATCTGCCCGGGGCAGGTTGCCACCGATCTGGAAAGGTGGCGTTTCGGACTCGAAGCATCGTTTTTCGGGACAACCATTGAAGAGCGGGAAAAGGAAATGTGTAAGACCATCCCCCTGGGATATATCGGTCTTCCGCGGGATGCCGCAGATCTTGTGGCCTTCCTGGCTTCCGAGTCATCACGATATATAACGGGGCAGGCCATCAATCTCGACGGCGGCCAGTGTATGGAACTATAACAATAGAAACATATCGTTTCAGGAGGATATATTATGGATAAAATTATTGGCGGCAAGCTTGTTGCGGATGCCCTGGTTGAACGGGGCGTCGATTACATTTTTTCTTTAAGCGGCGGGCATATTACGCCCATTTACCAGCATCTCGAAAACACACCCATCACGATTTTTGACGTGCGCCATGAACAGGCGGCGGTCTTCATGGCCGAAGCCTCGGCCAGGATGAACCGCAAGCCCGCGGTCGCAATGGTCACGGCGGGACCGGGATTTACCAATGCCCTGTCCGGTATTGCGAGTGCGCGTCTATCCAACGCGCCGGTGATCCTCATTGCCGGCTGTGTGGGAACCGAGTCTACGGAAAAGCTGGACCTTCAGGACATGACGCAGCTTCCCGTGATCGAACCCATGGTGAAAAAAGCATTCGTCTGCCATATTCCCGAGCGCATTCCCGAATACATTGATATGGCCTTTCGCGCGGCGATGAGCGGACGGCCGGGACCCGTTTACCTTGAATTTCCCTGTAACGTTCTGAATGCCAAGGTGGATCCGTCCGTGGTCAAGAAACCCAGTACAACGCTCGTCTCCAAGCCCGTCGACCGGGAGAACACCCGTAAGGTTGTCGATTTGCTCAAAGCGGCCAAAAACCCGATTGTCATCGGCGGAAGCGGTCTGTGGTATTCGGATGCCGAAAAGGAAATCATCGAATTCGTGGAAAAAATCGGTATCCCGGTTTATACGGCGGGCGCGGGTCGCGGCGTCATCCCCGATACGCATCCCCTTTGTTTTGAAGGCTCTCTGGCCATCCGGCCCGGCTCGGCCATGATCACGCTCATGACCACCGACCTGGTGCTCTTCTTGGGCGGCCGGTTGAGTCTTTTCTATATCTTCGGCGAAATTTTCCCGTCAACGGCCAAATTTATTCAGGTCGATATTGCCCCCGATGAGATAGGCCGCAACCGGACGATTGATCTCGGCATCGTCAGCGACATCAAATCATTCCTCAAGGAGTTAAACAGCGACCTGGATGAACAAAAAATCGGCGACACACTGAAGGCGCAGTATCAGCCCTGGGTGGATACAGTCCGCAGCGCTCATGAAAGCGGCAAAAAAGATGCCAAAGCCATGTGGGAATGCGAGACCCTGCCCATGCATCCCATGCGTCTGGCCAATGAGATCAATAAATTCATGGATCGGGAAGATGACATTGTCGTCGCCGACGGCGGCGATACATCCACATGGATGGGCATGACCAGGACCGTGAAAAAAGGTGGAACTTACCTGGATTATGGTCTTTACGGCTGTCTGGCCGTTGGTATTCCTTACGCCAACGCCGCAAAATTAAAACATCCGGACAAGCGCGTTTTGCTGGTCATGGGCGACGGATCGGCCGGCTTCAACTTTATGGAGTTTCATACGGCAATCCGCAAGAAGCTCCCCATTGTTGTTGTCATCGCCAACGATCAGTCCTGGGGCATGATCATGCACAGCCAGCAGTTGCGCATGGGACATAACATTCCCAACGGAACGGAGCTGGGCTGGGTCGATTACCATAAGATGGTGGAAGTTCTGGGCGGCTTCGGCGTCTGTGTCGAGAAAACGGAAGACATTCGGCCTGCACTGGAAGCGGCCTTTGCTTCCGGCAAGACGGCCTGCATCAATGTCAAGGTAGATCCGGCCATCATTAGCCCCGGCAGCGTAGCCCTGGCCAATCTTGGCGGATACAAGTGCAATTGAGGCATGATTTTATGCCGCTGTTTTAAGGAACGGCCGGGATCGGTTGTTCCTTAAAAATAAGACAAGGAGTCCCTATGAATAACGTAACCGCACCCAAGGAATACAAGTTGTCCACGCGCAGTGCCTATTATATCTTCACGCTGCTGTTTCTGCTGTATTTCTTCGATTACGTGGATCGGACGATCGTGACATCCCTTGCTCCCTTTATTCAAAAGGAGTGGGGCCTCACGGACACACAGTCCGGTTTGCTTATGTCGGTCGTCTACTGGTCCATCGTTGTCTTTGTCTTTCCTGTTTCGATCCTCGTGGATCGCTGGAGCCGGAAAAAGACCATTGGCGTCATGGCCCTTCTCTGGACGGCCGCTACGGTCGTCTGCGCATTCACTAAAACCTTTCCCCAGTTGCTCGCGGCGCGCTCCGCTATCGGGATCGGTGAGGCCGGATATGCTCCCGCCGGTACGGCCATGCTTTCCGGTCTGTTTCCTCCGGAAAAACGTTCCCGTATGATGGGCCTCTGGAATATCTCTATTCCACTGGGTATCGCCGTCGGGATCGGCCTCGGCGGTTTTATTGCCACCCATTGGGGCTGGCGGCATGCCTTCGGCCTGGTGGCGATTCCCGGGGCAATCGTGGCTGTCCTTTTTTTCTTCGTCAAGGATTATAAAACGGTGGAACTGGTCAAAACCGATACGTGCAATACCGGTCAAAACCAGGTCAAGATGGGTAAGATGGATATCTTCCGGGAATTTATTCGTACCCCTTCTCTGATTTTTACCAATCTCGGGTTTGTCGGTTGCGTCTTTGCCAACAATGCGGTCATCTTCTGGCTTCCCTCTTATTTGCACCGTACGACAGGTGTCTCCATCAGTGAGGCAGGCATGAAAACCAGTGTGCTGATGATCCTGGCGCTCATCGGCCTGCCTCTGGGAGGATGGCTGGCTGATATGTGGTTTAAAAAACGGGTGACGGCAAGGCTGTTGTTCCCAGCGATTACGACAGCCTTGAATGCCATCTTCATCTTTACCGCTATTTCCTTCCTTCATGGACAGGCACAATATCTGACGCTGATCGGGATGGGCATCCTGGCTTCAGCATTCGCCCCGGCGGCCATCATCGCCACGCAAGAGGTGATTCACCCCGGACTTCGGGCAATCTCCTACTCTGTTTGCGTCATCGTTCAGAATCTCCTGGGAGCATCCCTGGCTCCCATCGTGATCGGGAAGATTTCCGACCTCTATGGCATCCAGGTAGCTATGTCTATCCTGCCCGTTTTCCTTCTGGCTTCGGCTCTGATGTTTTTTGTCGGATCATTTTTTTACAAGAAGGATCTGGATAATGTGGAAAAGATCACATTGGAATGTGAAAATTAGGAAATGGAAAGAAGGTTAAAATGAAAGCCGTTGTATTTCGAAAAGACCGGGGGTTGGTTTACGGGGAAGTTCCCGATTACCGGGTAGCCGAAGATGAGGTACTGGTCCGTGTGGCCAATACCGGCTTTTGCGGCTCGGACCATTCCCTGGTGGCGGGCGGCATGCTGGAAGACGGGTATATCCTGGGCCATGAAATCAGCGGTGTCATTGTTGAAAAAGGCGCAAAGGCCGACGGTCCTGCCCCAGGAACGAGAGTCTGCATTCGTCCCACTTACTGCGGTCGGTGCGCCAATTGCCTCGGCGGCAAAGAGCAACTCTGCCGGGTTCACAGGCGAACCACCGGGATCGGTGATTTACCCGGCGGCTTTGCCGAGTATGTCAAAGTCTATCCGCAGATGCTGATTCCGATTCCCGCGGGAGTCAACTCCCGCAATGCGGCCCTTGCGGAAACCTTTGCCTCCGCCTTGCACGCCATTCATTGTACGGGACCGAAGACGGGTTCCGCCCTGGTGATGGGAGGGGGCCCCATCGGCCTTTGCGCTGTGAGGATTCTCAAGATTCTGGGTTACGGTCCGATTGTCCTCTTCGAACCGGTTTTAGCAAAGCGGGAGATCGCCCTCCTTTACGGCGCCGATCATGTCTTTGACCCTCTTGAAAAAAGTGCGAATCTGGAGGCCATGGCCGTTGCGCCTAAGGGATTCGACAAAACGTTTGAATGCTCCGGCGTCAAAAGCAATGTTGATCGCGCCCTCATCCTAGCTTCGGACAACGGAGAGGTCTGCATTGTAAGTGTTATTTTTTCACCGTTGGAGATCGCCACACCCTATCTCATCAATTTCAAGGAAATCCGACTTACGGCGTCCATCTCCAATACACACGCGGAAAATATCCAATGCCTGAACTGGATGGCGGAAGGGATACTGAACGCACGGCCAATCATTTCCGATGACGAACCCCTGGAACGCCTGCCCGTTGTCTATCGAGAGAGAATCGACACCGGTCTGGCTGTAAAAGTGCTTTTACGGATTGGCGAGGAATTCTAGCGGCAACAAACATTGACAGGCGTTATCCGGTAACAGGATGCCGGAGGATTTCATGGAAAGATGAACAGAAAAGAACAATTCGGCCTCATCTATGGTTTCATCCACTGTCGCGGAAGAACAACCTATTGCGCCGGATATGTGGAGACGAAAGAGGAAGCCGAAGCGTGGGTCCGGAATCATCGGGAAGGCAAAGCCCCGAAGATGAAAATACCTCCCGAAGATCCGATTTGCTATTGCCGGGCGGCCTGGTGCCCTTTCAAGAGGCAAAAACCGTGGTTTGATATGGTGAATAATGGGGTTGATCCGCAGTAGTCGAGCACGGTATTTATGAGAAGAACCCTTTGATTTAAGTGCGTGCGGATGCTAGAAACCGCAAAATAATATTCCATACGGGAAATGATATCATGAAGGAGTGATCATTATTTATGGGCGCCAAGGAGAGACGGGAAAGAGAAAGAGAACAGCGTAAAAGCCACATCCTGGATACGGCCAGGGCGCTTCTCCTGGAGAAGGGGATGAACGCCACGTCGATCAACCAGATTGCGAAACGTTCCGAATTAAGCGTCGGTGCAATTTATTTTTATTTTAAAGACAAAGAAGAACTCTTCGCGGCCCTCCAGGTTGAAGGGCTGGAACTGCTCCACCAGGCAATCAGTCAGTCCGTGGCCGGAAAAATGCCGCCGGAAGAGAAAATCCACTTGATCGCCATGGCCTACCTGCGGTTCAGTGAAGAACATAAAAATTATTTCGATATCATCAATTACTTTCTGACGTCGCCGGAAACCATTTTCCCCCCGAAATTGAAAAATGAGATCGATGAGCACGGCAACGCGAGCATTGCCACGCTTACAGAAGCAATCCGTGAAGGCATAGACAATGGACAGTTTAAAGCGGTTGATCCGAGAAGGCAGGCGATCATCCTGTGGAGCGCCTTCAATGGCATGATCCAGCTGAAAAAACTGCAAAATACCATTCTGGCGAATGACGAATATCAATCCCTCTACATGGAAATTGCGGATCGGTTTCTTAACGGACTGCGCAAGCTATAGTGCTTTGAGAGATACGGCTTTCCTATCAGTAAAAATGGCACCGGATTGATACTGCTTTTTGAGGGGTCAAAAAATGCTAAGTAACCGAAATTACTTAGCTTTAATGGTGGAGGCGGCGGGAATTGAACCCGCGTCCGAAAACCTTCCGCTGGAGCTTCTACGTGCGTAGCCTTCGTTTTAGAACCTTCACGCTAGTTTGCTCCCTAAGGCCGGATCTCACCGCGCTATCCTGTAAGTTTTCGCCGCCCTCCCCCAGGCAAAAAGTTTGGCTATCCTGTCTAAATGACGTCTCCCTCAGTCAACAGGAGAACCAAGTTCGACGTTAGCAGCCTAAGCTGCTAAAGCGTAATCGTAGTTGTCTGCGATTATATGTTTCCTACCTGTTTAACGAGGCCTGTAGGAACCTCGGCACGCTTCTACAACTTCAAATGTCCCCGTCGAAACCGTTACGCCCCCTTATTTTTTATTCACATCCAATATAGACACTTGCCATGTGTTTGTCAAAGAAAACCGGCACTGGCAGACTATCCACGCTTAAACTCGCCAATGGTGTGATTTAAACCTTAATGAGCTTTGATTTAAAATCGCGCGCGATGTCGCGTCTCTCTTCTCTTGTCTTAATATCCTGACGCCGGTCATGGAGCTTCTTGCCTTTGCCGATGCCGATTTCCACCTTCACCACGCCGTTTTTGAAATAGAGTTTGAGTGGAACCAAAGCCAATCCCTTCTCACGCGACTTACCGTAAAGTTTGCGTATCTCACGCTTATGCAAAAGCAGTTTGCGCGGCCGCAACGGCTCATGGTTGAACCGGTTGCCGTGATCGTAATGACTGATGTGCATTTCGCGCAGATAAACTTCGTCGTCTTTGACCACGGCATAGCTGTCTTTCAGATTGGCCTTGCCCGCCCGCAGCGCTTTGACTTCCGTGCCGGACAATACCATGCCGGCTTCATAAACATCATCGATGTCGTAGTTGAGTCGCGCGGTTTTATTGGATGCAATCAGTTTTTGTGCAGTATTCTCTTTTGCCATGATTTGATTTTACCTTAAAACATAATTAAAGCCATTTATTTTTTCGGCCAGAAGGGCAGATAATCCGGTTTCACGTGGTTCATGGCGGTTAAAATATTATGCCGGATATCGGGGTTGTCCCGCTCCAGTTCGTTTAATAGCTTTTTCACATAAATCCTTTTGGAGTTTTCACTGCTCGGACAGGCATTTTTCACTACTGGAAATTGCCGCTCGCGGCTGTATTTTTTTACCAGTTCTTCACGCAAATAAGTCAGTGGGCGGATAATATGCAACTTGCCGCCGAATATACTCTGATTGGGCATCATGGTGCTGATTTCGCGTCCGTAAAACATATTAATCAACAGCGTTTCAATGATATCGTCTTGATGGTGGGCAAAGGCAATCTTGTTGCAGCCTTGTTCATCCGCTATTTCAAAAATTCTTTTTCGGCGTAAACGAGAACATAAAAAACAGGGATTCTTTCTATTGTAATTACTGTGCGACAAAATGCCGATCTCCGTCTTTTCCATCACGTACGGATAGCCATGCTCTCTGAAATACTTTTCCATTTCATCGTAGGCAAGACAGTTCGGATCAAAACCCATGTCGATGTTGACGACTAGAAAAGAAAACCGCGGCACAAAAATCATCTGCGAATCGAGCAAATCCAACAGGGCAAAACTATCCGCACCGCCGGAAACACCTATCAAAACACGGTCTCCTTCTTCGATCATGGAATAATCCTGCACGGCTTTTTCCATCCATTTTTTTAAGTGAAGAAATAGTTTGGTGTTTTTTTTAAAGATCGTTTTTCCCATTGTGAAAATTGATTATCAAACACAATCCCCTTTCACCGGCAACTGCCTGATGAAAGGGGATTGTGTTACGGGTATTTTTGCAATTCTCTGTTAGTGATGCGCCGGGGGAGTGTCACCACCACCTCCACCGGTAGCCCCAATAACTACAGTCGCTATCCCGGCGGCTAAGGCTGCACCAGCGGCAATGGTGCCGGCACCTACGCCAGCCGCCGCAGTGCCACCACCTGCAGCACCGGCTGTGCCTGCGCCAACAACTCCCGTCCCCGTGGCTGTTGAAACGGCCGTTCCCGCACCAACCGCACCAACAGTTGCTCCAACCGTAATGCCGCTTGCCGTAATAACGGCGGTTTGTCCGGCTACGATTGTCGTCGTCCCCACTGCAATGCCTGCAGCATTATATGCTGTCAAAGTAAGAGATCCCGACGTACAAGTAATGGTCGAAGAAAGTCCCGATTCTGCAACAACAACTGTAAATCCGGTTCCCCGGACACCGCAGACAGCGGTAGGCGTATGGACTTCAAAAGCATTTTTCCCGCCGATAAATTTAGTGACATCGGCTACTAATTTCCCAACCGTCAGAGAAAAGATACCCCTTCGTGTTTTTCCCTTGACGGCAAATTCTTTCACGACCATTGACGAATTCGGAGAAAGTGTAATCGTGCTTTTATCGTCGAAAACCATTTTAGCAGAGGAGTTCTTACCGGTTACAATCTCATCCTTCGCTTCGATAGGTGAATTAAAAACCGGTTTCAGAGCCTTTCCATCCCTGTTCTGGGTGACAGTACCCACAACGGATGTAAATCTGCCAACCGCGGCTGCATAGACGGGATAGGGAATGATCAGTTGCAATACTAATGAAAACACTATTATTTCCCTTATATACTTATTCATAAAACCCTCCTTCATGTTATCTATTAAATGTTTTTTACCTTTTTTTATTCGATTTGGCTGTATTTTTATCCTTTTTTATCATTTTGTCAATACTTTCTTCCATTATTTTTTTGTACCGTCTATAACCCCTTAATTTCTCCGGGTTGAATTCCCCGCCGCTTGCGGCGGGGTCATTATGACGGCGTATGCCGCTTATTATTTAAATAATTCAGATGAGCTTAAACAAACGGCGGCGTAATACTTCCAATTGCGCCCGATTGTCTGTCAAGTTGTAGGTCATTTCATTTTTGCCGCTCTTTTCTTCCTTGACTTGAGAGATAACCAGTTCGACATTTTCCAGAAACTTAATGGCATTTAAATAGTTGGACTGGGAAAGGGCTTCCGCGCGCAATACTTCACCCTTGCGAAACATGCGTTCTCCCAGTGGTCGAATCTTGGCCAGCCATTCTTTTTGCGTCAGGGGGGATTTCTTGAGATAGACCAAACTGCGGATGACGATCCAGCAGGACTCCAAATAGTTGTGAATGAGTCCGGAAAAAGGTTTTAATTTTGCATTGCCCCTGCTTTTGACCTCAATCCAGATTTCACCGTCACGTTCAGTCCGGATAATCATGGACCGGTCATGTAGATAATCCAGCACATCATCCACTTCCTCACGATCATCCCGGCTCTCGTCAAAAATAAACTCATTCTTTAAAAGCCACTTCAAAAATTTGTAGTCTGCTATGATTTTCGCCAGAGAGATCACATCTTCTGGATTTTTCACCATGGACGTGGCCACAAAACAAATGGACATAAAGAAATGAAGAATATTATTTTTATAATATTCCAGATTCAGCCTTTTCGCATCTTCCAGGGAATAAACGACTTCCTGCAGTTCCTCTACGTCTTCATCGGCTTCAATCCTGGAAATGATGCCCATCGAAACAAAAATATTCAAAGAATCTTCAATCGCTTTTTTCCGGTTGGCAAACGTCGCGGCGAATTTCACACACTTTGTGGATAAATAATCATAAAACTCGTTTAAAATACCGCTCAATTCATCATGCGATATTCCGCGCCGGTCATGGCTCAAAAGACCGGAAGCCACCAGTGCAAACGGCGTGACCACAGAAACCTTATTGATTTCCAGAACAACTTCATACCCTATTTTCCGGTAAAGGCTCTGACGCTCATCCACCGTCATCTGTTCCATGGGTTTGTCCTGCGCTTCCAGATAGTCTTTCATGATGATTGGTTCACCGACATTGACATAAACCCGGCCGTATCTCTTGCTCAGAATTTTGGTGCTCTTGATGATGTCAGCAGTATTTTCCTGAACCTTGGGCGCGCCGGACAATTCTTTGAGATACGAGCGTTCCTCAATCACACGATCATAACCTATGTACAGAGGCACATATGCCAGATTCTCAATATATTTGTCCTGATAGGCCTGAATAATCATCGACAACAGGCCATATTTGGGCATGACCATTTTCCCGGTCCGGCTTCTCCCTCCTTCGATGAAAAATTCCAAAGGAAGCCCCTCATGGAGAAGCGTAGCTATGTATTTGGAAAAGACTTCTCCGTAAAGGTCGTTCCCCCGGAAACTGCGCCGCAGAAAAAATGCGCCGGAACGGCGGAAAATGTATCCCATGGGGAAAAAGGTCATGTTTTTGCCTGCCGCAATGAACGGCATCTGAATATTATTTTTATAGAAGACGTATGAAAGAAGCAGGTAATCAATGTGACTGCGATGGCATGAAATGATGACAAAGGGCATTTTTTTTGACAAATTACGGACTTTGGCAAGTCCTTCTGAATCAATGGATACACCGTCATAAACCGTATTCCACAACCAGTTCAGGACCTTCGACCAGATTTCAATAAAGGTTTCCCTGTAATCCGCGGCTATCTCGTAAAGATACCGGCGGGCTTCTTTCACGATGGCAGCCTTGTCTTTCTTTGTTTTTTGCGCATAATCATCAACAAATCGCTTGACGTTCGGATCATGCATCACCATACCGATGAGCTCCTCACGCGATTTCAATGCAGGTCCAACAATGGCTGTTTTCTCTTCCTCAATCCGGTCAATCAATTCACCGCGCAGGTCCTGGATCAGTTCTTCTCTGGGCACACCGGCTTTAGCGGACAAATAAACATTCAGGTTGACGGGTTCAGCAGGCTTCACAAAAGCCTGCGTCGAATAGCGCATAAAAGTAACCAGGCGCCGAAGCGATCCTGTGTGTTCCATTTGACCGAAAAGGATATTGAACAGACTTTCATCCTCCTTTTCCCGGCGACGGCCATAAGCGACCAGTACCGGCACGACAAATATGGGAAAGGAAAGTTTGTTTTGAAGGTTGATTAGACTGGCCAGCGCATCCTCGGCAAAGCGGTTTTCAATAAACTCCGACTCCCCCAGATGAATGAGGATACTTTCTTTACGAGCAACTTTTTTTGTCAAAAAATCCAGTTTGCCCTGACGTGTAACCTGATCTTTACGAAAACGGCGCAAAAAAGACGACCAGAATAATTTTAGCATCTTGGACAGGGGCTGCCAGAAGGACATATTCATGCCATGACAATACACCGGTCGGGACAGCCCCTTGCGGTCGGTAAGTTCGGCAATAATCAAGCTGTTGAGCTTGCTTCTTTGCTTAATGGCGTAAATGATAACGCCTTCACCGGCAAGCTTTTTCAGAGCATTGACATCTTCATCAGTGATAGAAACACGAGAAAGATACGTTTTTGCCGGACGAAATCGCCAGAAATCCTGTCTGTCATAAATACAGCCGGCATAGTATTCATCTTCTTCATGACGGTTGGAATCTGTCGGCGTTTTTTCACTCATAACCCATCCGGTTTCATCTTTTTTAAGTTATTTAGAAGTAAGCGTATGGAAACTATGCTTCTTTTTTCTGAAATTCATCGGGAAAACGTTCGCTCATATAATCCTGAATATAAGCGCGCACATCAACGGCATTATCATAAGACATCGCTTTCGTAAGCAGTGTCCGGGATTCCGCAAGCGTTGACTGTTGGATGATGCGTTTGATGCGGGGAATCGCCAGATGATTCATGCTGAGTTCATCCAATTGCATTCCTAACAGAATCAGACAACAGAGAGGATCCCCGGCCATCTCTCCGCACATGGCCACGCGAACTTTTGCTTCATGAGCCTGATCCACAATTCTCTTGATTAATCTCAAAACGGCAGGGTGCAAAGGCTCATAAAGATACGTTACTCTTTCATTGGATCGGTCAATCGCCAGAGCATACTGAATCAAATCATTCGTGCCAATACTGAAAAAATCGACTTCCCGCGCCAGTTGATCGGCAATAACCGCAGCAGCAGGCACTTCTATCATTGCTCCAATTTCCATTTGATCGGCAATCGGCACCCCCTGCGCCAGAAGTTCCTGACGGGTCTCTTCCAGAAGACGCTTGGCTTCACGAATTTCTTCGATGCAGGATATCATCGGGAATAATATTTTAACTTTGCCCAGCGCGCTGACACGCCAGATAGCCCGTAGTTGCGTCTTGAACAGTTCGACTTCTTTAAGACAGAAACGAATCGCCCGCAATCCCATCTGCGGGTTTAATTCTTTAGCCTGTTTCTGATAGTTAGGAAATTTATCCCCGCCTAAATCAAATGTCCGAATGGTGGACGACGATAAATTTTTCTCGGTAACCACTTGGCGATAATTGGCAAAATGGTCATCCTCCGTCGGCAAATCTTCACGGTAGATATATAAAAATTCCGTCCTGTAAAGACCGATGGACTCGGCCCCGTGAGCAATTGCCGAAGGAATTTCCTCAATGAATTCAATATTAGATCCTATTTGCACATGATAATTATCCAAGGTGGTAGCAGGCAGTTTTGCATATTTAAGATACTCGTCTTTGGCGGCGTCATAATGACGCTTCTTTTCTTCGTATCTTTTGAGCATATCGTGGTACGGATTTAGCACCACCAAACCAGACGTGCCGTCAACGATGATTTCATCGCCGGTCCGCACAAAACGGGTAACATTATCCAAACCGACTACAGCGGGCAATTCCATGGACCGGGCCACGATGGCCGTATGCGATGTGCGGCCTCCACTGTCGGTGGCAAAACCGACGATCTTATCCAGCTTCATCTGAGCTGTATCCGCAGGTGACAGATCGTGGGATACGATAATCACACCTTCATAACCGACATCCCAGACCGGTTCATGCTTCTCACCGGACAGATTGCGTAAAATCCGCTTGACGACATACTGCACATCACTGATGCGCCCGCTGATATATGCATCATCCAAACCATCAAATATCTGCTTGTAGTGATCCAGCGTCATACGCAACGCCCATTCAACGTTGATCTTCATGCGGCGGATATAGTTGATGGTACGGTTGATAAATTTTTTATCCGCCAGGAGCAAGATATGAACATCAATAATATAAATAGGTTCCGTTACTTTTGTTTTTTTAAGATTGTCCTGAAGTTCCAGAAGTTGCCTCGATGACTCTTTCAGGGCATTTTTAAAACGATCTATTTCATGGGGAATCAAAGCGTCATCGTTAAGTTTATAAAAGGATACCTGAGTATCCAGCGGATCAAAGCGGTAAGCTTTCCCGATCACCACGCCCGGAGAGACGCCAATCCCTTTCAGAACAAATGTTTTTTTCCCTTGGTCAGCCGTCATGTTATGGTTATTCTTCTCCAAATTTATTTTCAATCAATGCTTCTATTTCAGCCAGAGACTCGGCTGCGTCAACACCTTCCGCTCTTACCGTTATCATACCGCCCATCGGACAGGCAAGCGTCAAAATTCCCAGAATGCTCTTCCCGTTAACCGTTTGACCATTTCGTTCAATAAATATTTCAGCGCGATACTTCTGTGCAACGCGAACCAATGACGCTGCCGCGCGCGCATGCATTCCTAATTTATTTTTTAATTTGAATGTTTTCATTACCACCACATTAATAATTCCCTCGATGAAAAAATCAGCAGCAGAATCGCCGTTCCATATAGAATATAAATTTGCGCTACGCCTTTTTTTACCAAAAGCCAGCAAAGCAAAATGGCCGCCAACAGGGCTGATGCCCCCCAGAGCCGATCTGTTCCGGCAAAGGTCGAATACGTATCGTGCAAAAGCCAGATGCCGCAGCCCGAAAGAACCATCAGGGACAACCATCGCACTTTGACGGCAATACGCGGCAAATCAATTTTACGGACAAATTCAATCCCCTGCTTTCCGTGCCGATAACCTTCAAGAAATCCTTTCAATCTTACCCAGATATGCGCAGGCGTGAATATCACCATAAAGGCCAAAGGGGCTAAAATCCATCCCTGCCAGGCCAGCCCCACCGCAATAATTCCCGCACAGGGCCGAAGAGCGCTCCAAAAAAATGCATCGCCAATCGCGGCATAGGGGCCCATCAGGCTTTGTTTAACCGTTACCATGGGGGAAACAACTCCACCTCCTGATTTGTCTTCTGCCATCCGGATCAGAGAACCGATGAGCGACGCAGATAAATAGGGATGTGTGTTAAACATCTGCAAATGCTGGATCAATATCTCCTGTTCATCTATTCGGGACAGATTCTGTGCCCGGAGAACCGGAATCATTGCATAGGTAAACCCAAGATTTTGCATGCGTCGAAAGTTCAATGCGGCATGAATAAAAAAAGATCTCAAAAATATTATAATTAAAGACCTTTTTCCCATTTTTCACGGCTCCGGACGCATCTATGCAAATTGTTTTCCCTGTTTTTTTAAGCCCTGAGGAACTAACACAATTGACAGGCTAAGTCAATTTAATCACGGAATGCGTATGCTTTAATTTTCTTGACAGACAGTTTTATTGCTGTTAAGGACACGCCGGTTTTAACGTCAACGGCGGCTGTGGAAACTTCTTTGATTTATTATTTTTTGCCGCAACGCTTAAATCACGTGTAATTTATTCTATAAGGAGGTTCTTACAAAATGCTTTGTCAGACAGTTAAAAATGGAGTGGAATGCGCTTTTATGAGCAAAAAAGGCTGTGGCTTTTTCGGCGGCAGCTGCGTTGCGATAATCGATAAATGCGGTGATTGCAACAAAATTTTTGAGTACGAATCAGGTAAGTATTGCAAGGTTTACCCCGATCCGAAAAGCAAATGGATGAACGGCAATTGCCCAACCGCATCGCACGTTAAAATAGAGATAAAGGAAACTCAGAAAATTAATCCGCTCAAAGCATCCAAAAGAGCAAACAAGAAAAAATAAGGTGGTTGTGCTTCATAAGCTAAAAAGCCGGCAACCCTCGTTGCCGGCTTTTTAGCTTATGATCTTTCTTATTTGCTGCAGTTCCTTCTTAATCAAAATCAATTTGTCGCAATGACCTGCCGTTATTTTGGATTCATCATCGTGCATCTTCAGCAGCTGTTTTTTAGCGCCGCTGATGGTAAAACGCTGCTGGTAGAGCAGATTGTGAATTGTTAATAACTCCTCCACATCTCTTTTTCTGTACAGACGCTGATCCGTCTTTGTCCGCACCGGTTTGACGGTTTTAAATTCCGTCTCCCAGTAACGGATAACATAAGGTTCAACGTTGAGGATTTTACTCACTTCTCCAATACGGAAATAAGCTTTTTCGGGAATCATGCTATCCATATAATCCCTGAACCCTTACGGAGAACGACAGCAACACCATGAAACAGCAAAAAACTCCCCCGTTAGAACGGAAAAAGCCTTTTAAAGATTCAGGATCGCCTGAAGGTAAATATCATTATTAACCGTTTAGAGATTTACGCAATACCTGAGAGGATTTAAAAGTCAAAACCCTGCGTGCGGTAATGGATATTTCCTGTCCGGTCTGGGGATTACGGCCGCGTCTGGCGCGTTTCTCTTTCACCATAAAATTCCCAAACCCGGAAATTTTGACCTTTTCACCTTGCGCAAGACTGTCTTTGATAATGTCAAACACGGATTCAACTATATCCGCTGATTCTTTTTTGGAAAAACCGAGCTTTTCGTAAACATTCTGAATAATATCAATCTTCGTCATTTCTTTTCCTCCGTTTTAACGTCGTGTAAGCTGTTAGGCTCTTATCTTTGCACCCGTCAGTCGGACAGTGTTGTCCACTATTTTTTCGTGAATATTATTAATTTCCGAATCCGTTAATGTCCGGTCGAGAGCACGATAGGAAAATCTTAACCCGAGACTTTTTGTTCCCTCTTCCAATCCTTTGCCGGTGTATATATCAAAAATCCCCACATTTTCAAGTAAATCTTCTCGTTGACTTAAAACAATTTCCAGCATTTTTTCCGCTTCCATAGTCGCTGGAATCACAAAAGCGACATCCCGGGTCACTGCCGGAAATTTTGATATTTCTTTGTAACGGATTTGTCTGTCAACTTGTTTTTCCAAAATATCCAAATTAATTTCAAATAGATACGCACTGCTCTTGATATCCATTCTCTGCATCACGTCCGGATGCGCCTGACCCAGGCAACCTATCCGGATATCATTCAAATACAGGCCGCATGATTGACCGGGATGCAAAAAAGGCTCTGATATGACGGCGCGGCAACAACACTGCGGGAGCTTCAAATCATAGAAAACATTTTCCAGACAGCCTTTAAGATCGTAAAAATCAACATTAACCTTTGACCCCCAAAGGTCTTCTGACGCTTTACCAGCCAAAAGTCCTGCCAGGATATTCGTTTCTTCGGGCAGTTCTCCCGTTTTGCGTTTTATGAATATCCGTCCTATTTCAAATATTTTTAAATTGAAAGACGCATTGTTCATATTTTTCTTCAGGGTTTCCAGCAATCCATAAGCCATGGTTGTGCGCATCACCGACTGTTCTTCCGTCAGTGGATTTTTAATGACGACAAAGTTGCGCCGTTCGTCATCCGTTGACAGGCAAAGATAATCAACCGAAGCGGGCGTTGTAAAACTGTAATTGACGATTTCCGAATAACCGCCGCCGGTGAGCAATTGACGGACTCTTTCTTCCAAAGCAAGACGAGGAATGACCGCCAGCTCTGCCACTGAAACGGCAGGCATGGTTGCAGGCACGCGGTCATAGCCATACAGCCGCACAACTTCTTCAATCAGATCAATTTCTCTTTCAATGTCCACCCGATAGGTCGGCGGCGTCACAAGATATTTTCCCTTGCCCTCTGGACACACCGTCATGCCGATACTTTTCAGGATGCGAACAACGTCTTTAGCCGCTATGGTCACACCGACGATTTCACGAATTCTGTCCAGTCGGAGGGGAATGTTTTCAACGGTCGCTATTTTCCCCGGATATTCATCAAGATAATTTTTACAGATGGAACCGCCGGAAAGCTCGGCAATTAATTGCGCCGCCCGATTGAGCGCTCGAAGCACACCTTCCGGATCAATGCCTCTTTCGAAACGAAAAGCGGCATCGGTCGGCATCGCCAAACGGCGTGACGAACGGCGAATGGAGGAGGGATTGAAATAAGCGCTCTCCAGAAAGATGACCTGCGTATCCTCCTTGACTTCGGAATTGAGCCCGCCCATGATTCCGCCGATGGCAACCGGCTTTTTACCGTCGCATATTAATAGAGTATTGTCGGGAAGGATGCGGCTTTTCTCATCAAGCGACACAAATTCTTCCCCCGCTTTTGATTTACGCACAACGATCCGTCCTTCTTCCAGGAAACGAAAATCGAAAGCGTGCAGCGGCTGACCCATTTCCAGCATGACGAAGTTCGTCACATCAACAACATTATTAATCGGACGCATGCCGGCGGCTTCCAGTCTGGCTTTCATCCAAGCCGGAGAATCAGCGATTTTAACATTTTTGATCATTCTGGCCGAATATCGTGGGCACAAATCCGCATCGATAATGGATACGGAAGAAAGCGAGGATATGCCTTCAGTTGATTCTTTAATTTTAATGGCTGGTATTTTGATCTTCCCGCCGGTTAAGGCGGCAACTTCGCGGGCGATGCCGATCATGCTCAGACAATCGGCACGGTTCGGCGTAATGCTGACATCCAGGACCGTGTCGCCCAGATTCAAAGCGGATTCCAGTGGAACACCCGGCGTCAGGTCGGCGGGCAATTGCATAATGCCCGACGCGTCATCGCCGATTTCCAGTTCAGATTCCGAACAGAGCATGCCATTGGATTTCTCGCCGCGCAACACCGTTGATTTGATGGTATATCCGCCGGGAATGACCGCCCCGACTTTCGCCAGTGGCACGACATCGCCGGCTTTGATATTTTTTGCCCCGCAGACGATGGGATACGTCTGAGAACCGTCCGTTACATCACACAAAGACAGCTTATCCGCTCCCGGATGCGGCCTGACGGATAAAATTTTAGCAACCACAACACCGGAAAATTTATGGGCAATCGTTTTTATCCCGTCCACTTCCAGACCAGCCATGGTCAACCGGTCAGCCAGTTCTTGCGCTGTTAATTCAAGATCAATATAATCATTAAGCCATTTAAGACTGACGAGCATGAGAGAAAACTTTCCTAAAATTGTTTAAGAAATCGAATGTCGTTTTCAAATAAAAGACGAATATCGGAAATACCGTATTTCAGCATGGCAATGCGTTCCAGACCGAGACCAAATGCGAAGCCGGAATAAGCTTCCGCATCATAACCGACATTTTGAAAAACAGCGGGATCAACCATACCCGACCCTAAAATTTCCAGCCAGCCGCTCTGCCCGCAGACACGGCAACCTTTACCCTGACACATGACACAGCGAATATCCACTTCCGCCGATGGTTCGGTAAAGGGGAAAAAACTGGGACGAAAACGCAGGGTCGTGTCGTCGCCGAAAACTTTTTTGAGAAAAGCGGTCAGAATGCCTTTCAGATCCGCAAAACTGACGCCCTGATCCACCAGCAGTCCTTCAATTTGATGAAACATCGGCGTGTGAGACACATCGGAATCCGGCCGGTAAACCCGTCCCGGTGAAAGAATGCGTACGGGAGGCTTCACCTTCTCCATAATCCTGACCTGAACCGGCGAGGTATGGGTGCGCAGAACCATATTATCTGCGATATAGAAAGTATCTTGCATATCCCGGGCGGGATGATCTTTAGGAATGTTGAGCGCTTCAAAATTGTAGTAGTCCAACTCGACTTCCGGGCCTTCGACAACCGAGAAACCGAAAGAAGCGAAAATATCACAAATTTCGCGGCGGATTTGAACAACAGGATGAATCTTGCCCGGGCGAATACCTCTGCCGGGCAGTGTGACATCAATTGTTTGCTTAGCCAGGGTTTTCTCTTTATTACCCTGCGTTTGATTTTGAAGGGCTTCTTCTATTTTCGCATCCAGAAGCACCTTCACTTCGTTGCAGCGTTTACCGAAGAGAGGTTTCTCTTCAACCGGCACTTGAGCGATATTTCTCAACATACCGGTCAGCAATCCCTTGCGGCCCAGATATTTTGTTCTTACAGCCAGAATCGAATCTTCCGCCTCAGCTTGAGTTAATTCGGACAGAGCGTCTTTTTCCAGTTGTTGAATATCCGCAATCATGCCGCCTGCTCGCCTTTGGCTGCTTCCACAATTTTGGCGAACCCCTGCGGGTCATTAACAGCCAGTTCGGCCAAAATCTTGCGGTCCAGCGCGATGTTGGACTTTTTCATGGCATCCATGAGACGGCTGTAAGAGATATTGTTCAGACGGGCAGCGGCGTTAATACGCGCTATCCAGAGTTGCCGAAACTCTCTTTTACGGCCTCTGCGGTCACGATACGCATAGCTCAAGGCTTTATTGACGGCTTCCGTGGCCGTTCGCAGCAAACGGCTGCGCGCGCCAAAAAACCCTTTAGCCCTCTTTAATATTGATCTTCTTTTTTTTCGGGCGGTAACGCCTCTTTTTATCCTTGCCATTTTCTTTTACTCTCCTCAAATTCATGCAACTTCGATATTTCTTAATGGACTACAAGTAAGGAATAAGCCTTTTGATGGCACTTTCATTAGTGCCATGCACCAGCGTGGATTTCCTTAAATTTCTTTTTCGCTTCGTGGTCTTTTTGGTGAGGATGTGGCTGGCAAAGGCCTTACTGCGCTTCACCTTGCCGGTGCCGGTCACCGAAAAACGTTTGGCGGCTCCTCTGTGTGTTTTCATCTTTGGCATATTTTCACCTCTTTTTATTTTCATTCATTTATTTTTTTGGTGAAACAATCATGACCATGTTCCGGCCTTCCATGCGTGGCTCCTGATCCATAATACATTCATCGGTCAATGCAATTTTGATCTTGTCCATTAATTTACGGCCAATCTCGGTAAAAGCAATTTCGCGCCCCCGGAACATCATCGAGATTTTCACTTTATCGCGTTGTTCTAAAAACTTTTTAATATGATTTATTTTCACCTGCAAATCATGCGCTTCCGTTTTTGGTCTTAAACGGATTTCCTTCACATGAATAACCGTCTGGCTCTTTCTGGCATCATGGATCTTCTTGCTTTGCTTATAACGATACTTCCCGTAATCCATAATCTTACAGACGGGCGGCTCGGCATTGGCGGATACTTCCACTAAATCCAGACCGGCTCTTTCCGCATTGGCAATCGCCTCATCCAGTGAAATAACACCCAGCGGCTGTCCTTCCTCGTTAATGACTCTGACCGTCGCCGACTTTATTTCCCTGTTGATTCTTAAATCCTTAGCTATATGACACCTCCCAAAATCAGTACTTTAATGAAAACGCTACTTTTTTTTCTCACACATGTCCCGCACTAATGCAATAAATTGTTCAACCGGCAAAGCACCGAGATTTTGACCGTCGCGAGTACGGGGCGCAACGGCACCCGCTTCCATTTCCTTATCGCCAATGACCAGCATGTACGGAATTTTCTGCATCTGCGCCTGACGGATTTTGTATCCCAATTTTTCATTGTCAAAATATGTCTCACAACGGATGCCTGCATCCATGAACCGGGCATGAACGGTCTGCGCGTAAGGAATGTGCTTATCCGTCACCGTCAGCAAGACACATTGCGTCGGCGCCAGCCATACCGGAAAGGCGCCCGCGTAATGTTCAATGAGCACGCCCATGAACCGTTCAATCGCGCCCAGAATGACCCGATGCAGCATGACCGGTCGGTGCTTTTCGCCGTCCGCACCGATGTAACTCAGATCGAATCGTTCCGGCAAAGTAAAATCGCATTGGATCGTAGCACACTGCCACTTTCTTTTTAAAGCGTCTTTAAGTTTAAAATCGATTTTCGGCCCGTAAAAAGCGCCGTCGCCTTCATTCACCTCGTAACTGATTTTGTTGTCCTTTAAAGCGTTTTCCAGCGCTGATGTGGCCAGTTCCCAATCCGCATCGGAGCCGATGGAATGTTGGGGCCTTGTGCTTAATTCCACTTCATATTCAAAACCGAAAATGCCCATGGCATAATTGACAAAATCGGCAATGGCGCGGATTTCGGAATTAAGCTGTTCGGGCATACAGAGAATATGCGCGTCATCCTGCGTAAATTGACGCACACGCATCAACCCGTGCAACACGCCTGTCTTCTCGTGACGGTGGACGGTGCCCAACTCAAAATATCGCAACGGCAGATCCCGGTAGCTGCGAATCCTGGACTTGTAAATAAGCATATGGGACAGACAGTTCATCGGCTTGATGCCGTATGTCTGCTCGTCAACTTCGGTAAAATACATATTATCGCGGTAATGATCAAAATGGCCGGATTTCTTCCACAGATCAACTTTCAGTATCTGGGGCCCCATGACCATATCGTAACCGCGCTTTAAATGTTCTTTTCTTTCCCACTCTTCAATAATATAGCGCAGCAACATCCCTTTGGGATGAAAGATAACCAGCCCCGCTCCCGCCTCGTCGTTGACCTGAAACAGATCCAGTTCTCTGCCTAAGCGCCTGTGATCTCTTTTTTTGGCTTCTTCCAGGAGATTGAGATAATCCGCAAGCGCCTGTTCATCGGCAAAACCGGTGCCGTAAATGCGCTGCAGCATTTTGTTTCGTTCATCACCGCGCCAGTAGGCGCCAGCCACACTCAGCAGTTTAAACGCTTTTATTTTCCCCGTTGACGGAATGTGCGGCCCGCGGCATAAATCGATATAGTCACCATCTTTATACAAGCTGACGACCGTCACATCCGCCGGCAAATCACGAATGAGTTCAACTTTGTAGTTTTCGCCCTTTTGCGCAAACAGATTGGCAGCTTTTTCGCGCGGTAGTTCTTCCCGGATAAAAGGATAATCAGCCGCAACAATTTCTTTCATCCGCTTTTCAATCTTCTCGAAATCGTCAAGCGTAAAGGTTTCGGAATATTCAAAATCGTAATAAAAACCATCGTCGATGGATGGACCAATGGTCACTTTGACGCCTTTAAAAACATCCTGCACGGCCTGTGCCATAACATGCGATGTACTGTGGCGCAGGATGGAAAGACCTTCTCTGGATGAAACGTCAATCGGCTCAACGGTTGAATTTTCATTCAGGACAAAGCTCAAATCAACCTGGATGCCATTGACTTTGGCGGCGACGGCAGAATGGAACGCATCCCTTTGCCAGTTCCCAAGAACTTCATCCACGGTCACACCGGCGGAAAAGGTCTGCTCGTTTTTATCTGGAAAAACAACTTTAATATTCATTACATACTCAATAGGTCATCTGCAATTCTATTTCATTTTAAAAGGGCATCACCATTTTGCTGATGCCCTTTTCTTTGTCGACATTTACGGCATATACGCATTCATGAAAAATGGTAGGCAAGCAGGGATTTGAACCCTGGACATCCACCGCGTCAGGATGGCGCTCTCCCCCTGAGCTACTTGCCTGTATTCAACTTTCAGAGTTTGGTCAACTAGCAGTAAAACACTGCTGTGTCAAGCAAATATCTTACTTTTTAACCTCCGCGGGAACGGACTTATTCAGTATCCAGACGCCACGAATAATGTAAACCAGGCCGGAAATAACGGTAAAAAAAGCCGTGGCCCAGCAAAGACCAACAATCCAATAATAGCTGAAATCATGTATAAACGTTTTATAAAGCAGGGCAAGAAAAATTGTGGCCACCTGCAAGGCGGTGGTAATTTTACTGACCATGGCCGGTTTTATTTCATAAGGGATCGACATTAAAGTGAGAATCGCTATTCCCATGAAAATAATAAAATCACGGCTGATGACAATAACAGCCAGCCAGCCGGGAATTAAACCAAAGATAGCCAGCGTAACAAAACTGGTGACCAGCAACAATTTATCCGCAATGGGATCAAGATAAGCGCCCAGAGTTGTCTGGCACTTCAATAAGCGCGCCAGTGCCCCGTCCAGGGCATCGGTCAAACCTGCCACGGTGAAAGTAATCAACGCCTTATCATGTTCCGACTGAATCAGAAAAATGACAAAGACAGGGACAAGGATGATCCGCAATAAAGATAAAAAATTTGGTATATTCATCTATAAACTTGGCGACATGGTTTATTGACCGTATCTTTCATCCCTTTTCTTGTTCCACTTCACCCAATCATCCATATCCTCGGCTTCCGAAAAATCTTTCGGCTCCTGGGCCTGACCATCAGAGGTGATCCGGATCTGCTGCATTGATTTAACAATATAAACCCACTGTTCCATCGATACGGGTTTGGGACCGGGAACCGCAGCAGGCCCGGATACAGGCTTTGGAGGTCCAAAAACGGGAGCCGCCGCCTGCTGTTTTTGGGGAATACCCGCTACGGCGACCTCGCCGTCATAAACTTTCACCAGCGCCGACTGGTCACTTTCCACATCCAAACGATAAACTGTACCGCGAACGCCGGCAACGGCATTCTGGCAGGAAAGTTCAAATTTATTATCCCGACCCCACAGAGCTTTCCGTACATTTGACCAGACCTTGCCGATTGGAACGGAAATTTTGATTGCGCGCTTCCCGTCTTTGCTAATATCAGACTGCACAAGTTTAAATTTTGTTTTCTCGGCAAAACGAACAATACTCCTGTCAGGAAGAACCATCTCTACCCGGCTGTCAGCGCCTGTGGACACTTCGCATCCGGCATCAAGACGATCATATTTTTTGAGATTGCGGGCCTCTTTTTGCCCGGCGCACATCATCACGGCCTCCCCTTTTAACGCTGTGATTTGCGCTGCACCTTTCGTCATTTTGACGGTCATCGGCTGTTGTGCCTGCGCAGCAGTGGAACAAATCAGCATAATCACTATTGATGAGACGATTTTAATCCATTTTTTCATGGTAAGCTCCTTTGCATCTCCTTCAAAAGATTTCTGAAAGTTTCATCAAGAATTCGACTCTTATCCCCTTAATCTAGGCCCATACGGCAACGTCTCCATGACTTTACCGACAACCTCCTCCATTGCTTTTTCCAAATCCCCGACGGATTTCATTTGAAGACTTGTACGCATCAGGTCAAAACTCCTATTGGTCGATTTGGATTGTGCGCTCCATAGCGTTTCACCTGTCTTTGTGCTGCGTAAATCGCATTGGATGGACACGGTCACCGGCGCATAAAATAAACCTGTTGATTTTTTACCTTCCAGAAGTGAGCAGTACATGGCGGCATCCGCGCCCAGCAACTCTTCTATTACTTTTGGCGGGACGGCGCCGCTATTTTTCAATTCTTTTTCACCGGTCAACGACATCAATTTGCTGTCAATCAGGTCCGATTCGATTTGAGGATAACCTTTAAAACGGAGTTCCTCATTCAATTTATTCCGCAGCATTTTTAAAGCTGCGGAATCTGCCGAATTATTTGCCACAGGCAGCAGAGCAATGACTTTCACCCTGTCCGGGCTTTCATCACTTTTCAGCACAGCAGGCGAACGGGATGAACAGGCGGACAGACATAAGCAAATCGTTATCCATGCGCAAAGCCAAATGCCACAAACTCTCATCGTACCTCCTCTTTGACTTGTAAATTTATTTCAACAATATCCTGATTTTCATGACGTGTTCCCACGGAATATCTTCCCGAATTTTCGAGTTCAACCAAAAAATTTTGAACAGATCCGACAACAATAAGATCAAAATGAGCCTGCTGCCATCCCAGGCGGCAGGGATAAAAACTTTTCACCCTCTGGGGACGACTCTGTAAAAAAGCTTTTACCCCGGCGAAATCGGAATAATTTTTCATCCCCTTTAACGATAAAGCAACCGAAGCGCCTTCTTTTTTCCCTTGTTCCCGAAGAAAACCCATTTGCAGAAGGTCATCCTTGACAAGGGCTGACGCCATCACAACATTCAGATTGACGGTGTAGGCCTCTTGTTCTTTACGTTCCGAAATCATGCGATAATTTTTAACATATCGCTCCACCCTGCCGATCATGATGCTTTGAAGAGCCTGGAATTTCTCATCTTCGAATTTATCCGGCAAGAATCCGGCCATCACCTGCATAATGGCTTTTTCCAGCGCGTTTTTAACCGCCTTTTCACGTGCGACAGCCACATCATTTTTAACAACGGGAGCGTTTCCCTCAACCTGAATCGTTAAATCTGTCAACATCTGACGGGCGTAAGCCGAATCAACGCAAAGGCATATGAATAAAAGAAATATCAGCGTCAGGCGTTTTTCCATTATCTAATCCTGAACCGTCGAATGTTCTTTACTCATTCCCTTTATTTTTTCTATTTCTTCTCTAATCACGCGCTCGGCAATATCCGGGATGGCTTCCCTCGCGATTCTTTCAATGATTTCCGTTGCCCGCTTCATGACTGCGTCATTGAACTGTTTTGCCGAAGGATCATCCTCAACAACGTCCGTCAACTCATGAATCTCACGGCCATTGGATTTGGCGCATTCATATCCCCGGCCGTCAACCACAATGACCTGTTGAGATTTTTTCCCTTCAGGCCATGGATGAGCATGCCCGTTTCGTTCGTCATATATATCGGTCAGTTCATATATTTTCCTGTCTTGAACTGTTCCGGAATCGTCAATCATTGCCTATTCTCCCCTGACCTGCCTCATATGAAAAAAACAACTTTCCATTGATTTAATCATGGAGTTACCATAGTGCAAATAACTCTTCAAGCAATATATGCAATGCTTCGGGTTTCAATTTCGATCAGAAACCGGATGAATTTTAACAGCCAAATCGTAAACTTTTTTTCTGGGCAACCCGGTTTGCCGGACAACATCCGCAACGGCATCACGCAATGATATGGATTGTTCCGACCAAAGCTGCAGAAGCTTTTCCTGAATCTCATCGTCCGTCAGCAGGACAGGCTTATGCAAAGCCCCCTGCAGGATAACCGTAAATTCCCCTTTTGTTTTGCCGACCGACGGTTCTAATAATATATCTGCAATCCGACCCCGTCTGATTTCTTCAAAAACCTTGGTCAGTTCACGCGCCAGAAAGGCCTGCCTGTCGCCCAGCACATCAAAGACATCTTTGAGCATGTCGGTAATTCTTGACGGAGACTCATAAAACACAAGCGTTCTTTCTTCATTCTTAACGGACTCCAAAAACCGGCGGCGCTTGTTTTCTTTGGGCGGCAAAAAACCGCAAAATAAAAACTGATCTGCGGGGAAGCCGCAAACCGACAAAGCCGCAATCAAAGCTGAAGGTCCCGGAACGGGAACCACCCTGATTTTATTTTCCAGCGCAAAGTGAACCAGGTGGCATCCGGGATCTGAAATACAGGGAGTGCCGGCATCGGAGATATAAGCAACGCACATTCCTTCCTGAATTCTGGAAACAATCAGTGTGCTTCGTTCTTTTTCATTGTGCTCATGCAAACTGATGAGAGGCGTTTTTATATTGTACGCATTAAGCAGTATCCTTGAATGGCGGGTGTCTTCCGCGGCAATCAGGTCAACTTCTTTTAACAGGCGAAGAGCCCTCAATGTAATATCCTCCAGATTGCCAATCGGCGTGGCAACCATGTAAAGAGTCCCCTGCGTTTTCCCTGTGCCTTTATTCATACAATCTTCATCATATCCGCTTTTTATTGTTGACATCCATGTTCTGTTTCGGCATTAATAGCAAAGATAAAAATAAAATACTATCAGGAATAACGGTTGGACAGGATGAAACGGATATTAATTACCGGCGGCGCGGGTTTTTTAGGATCACATCTGTGTGAACGGCTTTTAAAAGAAGGCAACGATATTGTCTGCCTGGATAATTTTTTTACCGGCAATAAAAACAACATTGCTCATTTGACGGGTCATCCGCATTTCGAACTGATCCGTCACGATATTATCAATCCCATCTATCTGGAGGTGGACGAAATATACAATCTGGCCTGCCCGGCCTCGCCCGTGCACTATCAGTTCAATCCCATCAAAACGATTAAAACGAACGTCATGGGGGCGATCAATGTTCTGGGAATCGCCAAAAGAACCAGGGCAAAAATTCTTCAGGCCTCCACGTCGGAAGTCTACGGTGATCCGGACGTGCACCCCCAAACAGAAACCTATTGGGGACGTGTCAATCCCATCGGCATTCGCAGTTGTTACGATGAAGGTAAACGGGCCGCTGAATGCCTGATGATGGATTACCGCCGGCAAAATGCCGTCAACACCAAAATCGTCCGCATCTTCAACACTTATGGGCCGCGCATGGCCGTCAACGATGGCCGCGTTGTCAGTAATTTCATCATTCAGGCTTTGCAGGGAAAAGATATCACGGTTTACGGCGACGGCAATCACACCCGTTCATTTTGTTACTGCGATGATTTGATTGACGGCTTAATCAAAATGATGAATTCCGCTGATGATTTTTTCGGCCCGGTGAATATCGGCAATCCCGGAGAGTTCACTATCCTGCAATTAGCCGAGATGGTTATTGAACTGACCGGCAGCAGATCTAAAATCGATTTCCAACCGCTCCCGGCGGACGATCCGACGCAGCGCAGGCCGGACATAACGCTTGCGGAAAAACAATTGGGCTGGCAGCCGAAAATTGTGCTCAGACAAGGTTTAATCTCTACCATTCAATATTTTCGAGACACTTTAAAAACAACTTAAAAAACTGAGGGGATAATTGAGGTAAAATGGAATTCAAAAAGAAAATTCTATGCATCGGGGCGGGTTATGTCGGCGCTCCGTCCATGGTGATGATTGCCTGGAAATGTCCGGACTATAAAATTACCGTGGTTGATATCAACGCCCGGCGTATCGATGCTTGGAACTCCGATAAGCTTCCCGTCTATGAGCCGGGACTTGATGCGATCGTCCGGAAAACTCGCGGCAGGAATCTATTCTTTTCCACAGATGTTGAAAAACAAATTCAGGAAAATGACATTATTTTTGTTTGTGTCAATACGCCGACCAAAACATTCGGCGCGGGCGCGGGCATGGCCGCCGACCTGCAATACTGGGAAAAAACGGCAAGGCAGATTCTGGATAATTCTCAATCTTCAAAAATCGTCATTGAAAAAAGCACCCTGCCGATAAAAACCGCGCTGGCCATGGAACGCATCCTGGCTTCCGGCAAAGGTGATATTACTTTCGATGTGCTCTCCAATCCCGAATTCATGGCGGAAGGAACCGCTATTGACGATCTGGAAAATCCCGACCGGGTGCTGATCGGTTCACGAGAAACCGAGAGCGGTCTTGCCGCCCGCGCGGAATTGGCGGAGATTTACTCCCACTGGATATCATCCGATAAAATCATCACATCCAACATCTGGAGCGCCGAACTCTCCAAACTGGTGGCCAACGCTTTTCTGGCGCAAAGAGTATCATCCATCAACTCCATATCGGCGCTCTGTGAAAAGGCGGACGCCGACATATCCGAGGTCGCGCGGGCCGTAGGCACGGACAGCCGCATCGGCCCGAAATTTCTCAAAGCGGGCATCGGTTTTGGCGGTTCCTGTTTTAAGAAAGATATTTTAAATCTGGTCTATCTTTGTCATTTTTACGGTCTTCCGGAAGTTGCCGCCTACTGGGAAAGCGTGGTCAAGATCAATGAATATCAGCAGGAGCGCTTCATTGCCAATGTCCTCCGATCCATGTTTAACACACTGGCCGGGAAAAAAATCTGCGTATTGGGTTTTGCATTCAAAGCGGATACGGGCGACACGCGTGAAAGCCCGGCTATTAACATTACCCGCATGCTGCTGGCGGAACATGCCGAAGTGGTCATCACGGATCCCAAAGCTCTGGGAAACGCCGCCGCCGATCTGGCTGGGGAAAAAGGAAAAATCAGTTATATCGAAGATCCTTATCTTGCTTCCTCTGGCTGCCACGCTCTGGCGATTATGACGGACTGGGATTTATACCGAAGGCTGGATTACAGTAAAATCTACCAATCGATGATCAGACCTGCGTTTATCTTTGACGGACGCAATATCGTCGATCAGCAGAAGTGTTTTGAGATCGGTTTTAATGTCTTTCCAATCGGGAAACCGGCATTGACTCGTCTTTAGACACTAAAAAGAAATAAAATCGAAGGCGTTCCTGACCAGGCGAATATCATTCCCGGAAGAAAGCATCAGGATGGCCACAACATCAAAACGGGCACTGACATCCTGTATTTTTTTTTCCTGAAGATACCACAAGGCCAGTTGCGACATCTTTTTCTGTTTTTTGACACCCACCGCCTGCTCGGGATAACCCAGTACACTGGATTTTCTGGTTTTGACTTCCACAAACACCAGAACATTTTTATCCCGGGCCACAATATCGATTTCGCCGATCGGACAGCGATAATTGATGTCCATGATCCGATAACCGTTTTTCTTCAAAAAGTCCGCGGCAATCTTTTCCCCTTCTTTCCCCGTGGCTATTTTGCGGATGTCTTTTTTTTCGTTCATTCGGACCAATCCAAAACGGTTTGATGAATATCTGTGCTTTTTAAATGGAATGACCGGCGATGGATTTTACACATACCTATTTTCTGAAGAATCTTTCGGTGCTCGGCGGTGCCGTACCCTTTATTTTGCAGAAAATTGTATTGAGGAAACTGGCGGTGATACATTTCCATGATCCTGTCCCGTGAAACCTTGGCAATGATGGAGGCTGCAGCGATGGACACACTGAGCGCATCACCTCTCACCAATGCCTTTTGCGGCGTTGTCAGCGCAATGGTATGCAATCCGTCAATCAGGAGATAATCCGGAACGGTAGAAAGCTCAAGAACCGCTTCGCGCATCGCCTGAAGCGAGGCCTGAAGAATATTGATCCGGTCAACGACGTCGGCCTCGGCAACTCCCAGACCGACGGCAATGGCGTCTTCCGAAATGACCTTGTAAAGTTCATCCCTTTTGCGGGCGGTTAGTTTCTTGGAATCGTTAATTGCGGAATTGGAATACTCTTGAGGAAAAACGACAGCTGCGGCGACAACAGGCCCGGCCAGTGGTCCCCGGCCTGCTTCGTCCACACCTGCAATGTACTGGTAGCCTTCACCGTAAAGAAGTTTTTCGAATGTATTCATCGAAAAAACGCACGGGGATCAGTTGTTGGCCGCTTCCTTGATCCTTGCTTTCTTGCCTCTGAGGTTTCTCAAATAGTAAAGACGTGAACGTCGCACCAGGCCTCTGGTCATGACTTCAACACGATCAATAATCGGCGAGTGCATGGGAAAGGTTCTTTCCACACCGACACCATAGGAAACTTTTCTTACGGTAAAATTCGCCCGGCTGTTGCCCCGGCGTTTGCGGATGACAACACCTTCAAAAGCCTGAATTCTCTGTTTCTGACCTTCGATAATGCGCACATATACTTTAACGGTATCACCCGTTTTAAAGCCGGGAATATCCCCTCTCATCTGTTCTTTTTCAATCATTTCGATAACATTCATCTGATATTTCCTCCCGCGACACTCGCAATATTTTTTTATGATATTTCTACAACCCTGTCCAAAATAACGGCAACGGCTGACCGCACCGCCAAGTGGTTATAACCGTCCTTTCCTCGAATCGGTTCCAGACGATAGTCCGCCTTATTCACCACTTCTTCCGCAATGCCGGATCCTGTACCAAAAATTAAAAGATAAGGCAAATGATTCCTTTTAAGAACCTCCCTCAGTTTGCCGCAGGTTAACAGCTCTCCCTGAAAGTTAGCCCCCGTAACAACGATTTGCGGCTTACAGTCATGGACTGCCGCAATTTCCGCAAGCACTTCATCCAGACAGGACCTGATTTCCACACTTTCAAAAGCTTCTTTTCTGGAGGGGTTAAAAGCCGCGCCATAACCTTCCCGCCAGTGCTCGATAATTCGACATACCAGGCGACGCTGGGCCTCTACCGGATTAACCACATAAAACTTCTCCACTCCGAACGTTTTTGCCGTCCGGGCAATATCATGAACATCCATGTTGGCAACGGCTGTGGCAATCACTTTGCCTTCTTTATTGATCACCGGATAATGTAAAAGAGCGATATAAAGCATACTCATTTCGGAGGCCCGATCTTTCATTTGAAAAAACCCACCCCGATTAAAAATTTGGTCTAACTACCTTAAACCCATCTGAAAATCAAGACTTTATATCTGACCGAGCTTGATTTTTTCCATATTTTTTTTATCTTCTCCGGAGAGTTCGACTTTTTCGAGCAAATCCGGTCTTCTCAGCCAGGTTCTTCTAATCGCTTCGATTCTTTGCCAGCGCTCAATTTGGGCGTGATTTCCGGAAACCAGCACATCCGGAACACGTAAGCCCTGATACTCGGCGGGCCTTGTATATTGCGGATATTCCAAAAGTCCCTGTGAAAAAGATTCCGTTCGAGCAGACGTGTCGTTTCCCAGTACGCCGGGAATCAATCTCGATACGGCATCGATAACGACCAGGGCGGAAAGTTCTCCTCCGGTCAAAATATAATCGCCAATGGATATCTCCCGGTCTGACAGATGTTCACGAATTCTCTCATCAACCCCTTCATACCGCCCGCATATCATAATGAGATGCTTAAATTCGGCAAGCTCGGCGGCCATTTTCTGATTAAATCGCTCCCCCTGAGGCGACATCAAAACAACCAGCGGTTGAATATCCGGGCGCCTTACTGCAGAAAGCGCCCGCGCCACGGGTTCCACTTTCATGACCATTCCGCATCCCCCGCCATAGGGAGCATCGTCGGTCATATGATGTTTATCGTGAGCCCAATCGCGAATATCATGCAGACCGATTTCAATCAGACCTTTTTCCTGAGCTTTTTTTAAAAGACTGAAATTAAGGGGGGAATTAAGCATTGCGGGAAAAATAGACAGGACATCAAATCGAATCACGACTACAGGCCTTCCAGCAATTTTACGGTTATTCTGCGTTCTTTCAGGTCTATCCGCACAATGGCATCGGCAATGGCCGGAATAAGAACTTCTCTGTCGTCTCCCCGGCAGACATAAACATCATTGCTCCCTGTGGGAAATATCGATTCGATTCGACCCAAGTGACGGCCTTCCGGCGTATAAGCTTCCAGACCGATAACATCCTGCCAGTAATACTCACCTTCCGGAAGCTCTTCCAGTAAATCCCTTGGCAATAACAACCTGGAACCCACGAGCTTCCGAGCTTCATCCACATTGGATATGCCACTCAATTCAATAAAAAGAAAATGGCCGACAGGATTGATCTTTCTAATTTTATAGCTGCTTTTCCGGCCGGACTTTGATTCCAGATAAACAAAATCAAGTCCGGCCAGAATATCCTGTGATTCCAAGAAAGACAAAGCTTTAAGACAGCCTTGGAGACCGCGCGTTTTGACGATCTCCCCAAAAACAAAAAGATCCATTGATTATTCTATAATTTCCAGAACCGCCCGTTTATGCATTTTGGCAGATGTGGCGCTCAAAATGGTCCGGATGGCTTTGGCCGTTCTTCCCTGCTTCCCGATAACTTTTCCCAAATCTTCTTTTGCGACCCGCAGTTCAATGACGGACGTTTGCTCACCGATGACTTCAGTAACATCAACCTGATCAGGATTATCAACCAAAGCTTGAGATATGTACTTAATCAGTTCCTTCATCGTCAGCACCTCCACTGGTTTTGGTTAACGCTTATGGGGAAACTCGCTTCAATATTCACTCCGCTTTGTTAATGTAAATAGAGCTCTGCTACTTAATACTTGATTCAATACCCTTTGTTTTCAATAAATGTGAAACGGTCAGCGTCGGCTTTGCTCCCTTGGACAACCAGTCGCGAACACGGTCTTCTTTTAAAGTCACTTCCGCGGGATTCTTTTTAGGATCATAATTCCCCAATATTTCAAGAAATCTTCCATCGCGGGGATATTCCTTATCCGCGGCAACAATACGGTAAAAGGGTTTGCCTTTCGCACCTATACGCGTTAATCGAATTTTTACTGCCATTTAGTTTTTGTCAAAACCTCCTTTATAAAAAATGTAATGATTATGCTTTTTATCATAGTTTATTTTGTTTTAAAAGGGAAAATTCCGCATAAAAGACTTTACGCCGCCTTTTGATTTTATTTTTTTCATCATCTTGCGAATTTCGATATAATTTTTCAGAAGCAGGTTAACATCCTGCACTGTCGTACCGCTGCCCAGAGCGATTCTTTTGCGCCTCCGGCCATCAATGATCAGATAATTGTTCCGTTCTTTCCTGGTCATGGAATCAATCATCGCTGTAATTTTAACCAGTTCCCTGTCATCCGGTTCCAAATCCTTAAGCGCTTTGATTTTCCCCATCCCGGGAATCATCCCCATCATGTCCTTCAGCGATCCCATTTTTTTTATTTGCTTCAGTTGGTTGCGAAAATCCTCCAGCGTAAAATCGTTCTTCCGCAGACTCTGCTCCATTTCCCGGGCTGTTTTTTCATCAATGGTGGACTGCGCTTTTTCCACCAGCGATAAAATATCGCCCATTCCCAGAATCCGGGAAGCCATGCGTTCCGGATAAAACACCTCCAAAGCGTCAATTTTTTCACCGATGCCGACGAATTTAAGAGGCTTGCCGACAACGGCTTTGAGTGAAAGAGCTGCTCCGCCGCGTGCGTCGCCGTCCATTTTCGTCATGATGACGCCGTCAATACCGATCAGATCATTAAATTTTGCGCCGACATTAACGGCATCCTGACCGGTCATGGCATCCGCCACGTAAAGAATTTCCGCGGGATGGACTTCTTCCTTGATTTTACGAAGCTCGTCCATCAACAGATCGTCAATATGCAATCTGCCGGCGGTGTCGATGATAATAACCTCATAGCCTTCTTTCCTGGCCTGCTCCACCGCTTCGACACATATTTTCACGGGATCGCGCAAAGCACCCGCATCGAAAACCCCTGCTTTAATCTGTCTGCCCAGAACCGCCAGTTGATCCATTGCCGCAGGCCGGTAAACGTCCGCCGAAACCAGATAAACCCTTTTTTCCCTGGATAATATTCGCGCCAGTTTCGCGGCTGTTGTCGTTTTACCGCAACCCTGCAAGCCGACCAGCATGATCGGGGCGGGAATCCTGGAGCCGAATTTGATATTGGCGCTTGTGCTGCCCATCAGCTCCACCAGGCGGTCATGGACGATCTTGACCACCTGCTGTCCGGGCGTAATGCTCTCGAGCACTTCTCTGCCAATGGCCCGCAGCCGTACATCTTCAATAAAATCCTTGACGACCTTGAAATTCACATCCGCTTCCAAAAGCGCCATCCGGATTTCTTTAAGCGCGGCGTTAACGCTTTCCTCATTGAGAACACCGCGGCCTTTGAGCTTCTTAAAAATACCTTCGAGTTTTTCCGCTAAACTTTCAAACATCATTCAACCCTTCATTTACGATTTCTTTTCCGCCTTTACACCGGTAGCCCGGATGATACAATTCGTTTTGACCTTTTTGGAAATCTTGCCGGCGGCAGCCTGCGCCTTTGCTTTTGTTTCAAAGCCCGTGGCGATCACGCGATACCACGTCCCCTTCCCTTGAATGTCCGTTTTTACAACCTTTGATGAATACCCCATGGCTGCGACCGTTTTGTCGATCTGTTTGGCTTTCGCCTTATCCTTCAAGGATGCCACATGGATGAGAAACGAAGGCCCATCGGGATGAAGAACCTCTTTTGTTTTAGATTTATTTTCACCAGGCAACTTTTCAATGGCCGGCGGTTCCTGTCCGGAGGCATCCTCTCTGGCGGAAACGGCTTCTTCCTGCGGAGTCACAACGGTGGACGGCGTTTTTTCCTGATGCACCGCCACAACATCATCCTGTTTTTTTTCCGTATTATCCGGCAACTTATTGATCGGCAGGGGTTTCCGGCTGGTCAAGGCATCATGAAACGACAAATCCATATTGTTCTTATCAATTTTGTTTTCTTTGCCCGCTATGACCTTTTGTCCACTGTCAATTTTCGCCTGGCGCCAGAACAGAGCCAGGAACCGCTGCGGCGCGGAAGCAATTCTTCCGGGATACGTATCAATATTTTGACCGACCCCGACACCCAGAAGAAATGATAGACACAACAGGACAACCATCCCCGTGATGACAATAATCAATCCCGTTCTCCCTAATTTCCATTCAAACTTCTTGACATTACCGGCGCCCATGTTATTCCCCTCACATCTTTTCCGGCGCGTTGACACCCAATATCTTCAGTGCGTTCCCCAGCACCATACGTACGGCATCAACCAGAACCAGCCGGGCGGCCGAAAGCGCCGCATCTTCCGTCACAACTTTGTTTTTATTGTAGTAACTGTGAAAGACTCCCGCCAGGTCATTCAAATAGAAAGTAATCCGGTGAACCTCCAGCGATTTTGCAGCGCCTTCCAGCATTTCGGGATAACGCGCCATCATTTTCATCAAGGTTCTTTCCTCCGGTTCAACAAGAAGAGCGGAATTCATATTTTGATAAACCGGCAACGCCATTCCCCGTTCCTGAGCCATGCGGAGAATACTGCAGATTCGGGCATGCGCATACTGGACATAGAAAACAGGATTTTCATTGGATTGCTTTTTAGCCACTTCCAGATCGAAATCCAGATGACTGTCCGACCGGCGCATTAGAAAATTATAGCGGGCCGCATCCTTTCCTACTTCGTCAAGCACTTCCCGCAATGTGACAAATTCACCGGAACGCGTGGACATCGCCACCGGCTCGCCCGCCCGCAACAAATTCACCAGTTGCACCAGAATGATTTTGAGATCGTCCTTATTGTATCCCATAGCTTGAATCGCGGCCCAGAGGCGGGGCATATACCCATGGTGATCCGCGCCCCAGATATCGATCAACATATCAAAACCACGGGAAAATTTATTTTGATGATAGGCGATATCTGCGGCAAAATAAGTCGGATCGCCGTTTTTACGGATGACGACACGGTCTTTTTCATCGCCAAAATCCGTCGTTTTAAACCATAACGTTTCGCCGTCCGAATAGATGAAACCCTGTTTTTGCAAAGAGGACAAAAGATCGCTCACGCCGTTTTCCTTGTATAATTCCTTCTCGCTGAAATAGCAGTCAAAGGTTACGCCGAAATCCTTTAAATCCTGCTTGATTTCTTCGAGGATAACACCTCCGGCAATGCCGTTGAAATAGGGAACCGTCTCCTCTTCGTTTTGGGTCAGATAGCGATTCCCTTCCCTTTTGATGATATCGGCGGAAACATCTTTGATATAATCGCCGCGATAGCAGTTTTCGGGAAATTCGATTTTCTCACCCAAGAGCTCCCGATAGCGACACAGCACGGATTTCCCCAGATTGTTCATCTGGTTGCCGGCGTCATTGATATAATATTCCCTGGAAACACAATAACCTGTTGCCTGGAGCAAATTGGCCAGCACATCACCCACCACTGCGCCGCGCGCGTGGCCAATGTGCAGAGGCCCCGTGGGATTGGCACTGACAAATTCAACTTGAACTTTTTTCCCCTGGCCGATATCCAGACAACCGTATTTTCCCTTCTGATCAAGGATATTTTTCAGAATTTGACGCCATAAATCGTCTTTCATTCGAAAATTCAAAAAGCCGGGGCCGGCAATTTGTGTTTTTTCGATCATTCCTTCCGGATCCGCCAGGTTTTCCTGAATGGACTGGGCAATCTTTCGCGGATTTTGTTTGGCTTGGGACGCCAGAATCATGGCCACGTTGGAAGCATAATCACCATGCTCAGGATTGGCCGGCACTTCGATTTCAATATGAGGCAGCTGCATTTCCGGCAACAGACCTTTTTGCTGACAGGCTGCTATGGCTTGAGCAATCAAAACAACGATTTTATTCTTCATTATAACGTCTAAAAACCTTTCTCATAAAAATAACAACCGGCTTTGATCACAGACCGCTTGCTACCGCAAAATGTGTTCCCTTGGTACTGAAAATGCTCACGGTTGTCAACAGGAATTCAAAATTATCCGACAGTTTACTCTTGCAGGATGCCGTTCTTAATACCCAGTGAACGCCGCCAGCCGTGGTAAAGGTCAATTAGATTATACCTTCCCCGGCGTGCCGTCGGACATATCATTAATCGTTGTCAATTAGCTTTTTTTAAGATATGTAAACGCGCGTAATAAATTAATCTCTAACAGGGGAAGGTATATGGCTATTCAACAGACATTAATCTTGATTAAACCGGATGGACTCGTAAAATCACTGACGGGAAATGTAATATCCCGTTTGTCAGAAGCAAAATTGACCATTATGGGCGCAAAGGTCGTACGTGTCAGCCGCCAGCTGGCTGAAAAGCATTATGAACATCTTAAGGATAAGCCTTTCTTCGAAGAACTGATCGAGTATATCGTGGGTGACGTGCACAAAACCCACAGAGTGCTCGCTCTGGTCTATCAGGGGGAAGAGGCCATAGTCAAAATTCGGGATATTGTCGGCGATACGGACCCGGAAAAAGCCAACCCTGTCACCATCAGAGGGGCATACGGCAGAATCACGACAACAGGCGTATTTGAAAACGTTGTGCATGCATCTTCCAGCCCGGAAGATGCGGAGACAGAAATCAAGCTCTGGTTTGAGCCGAGCGAAATTGTTGAAGACATGTATCCCATCAAAGAAGCGACTTTGGATAATGTTAAAAAGATCGTATGGGCTTAACGGCAATTAAAACCCGAAGCGGCCTGAAAAATCCGCTTCGGGTTCAAATCCCTTTGATTAATAATCGTCAAACAGCGTCCATTGTTCAAAGGGGCGCTGTTCATCTCTTGACGACAGGGGTGCTATTTCGCTGATGAAACGGGACGGACTGAGCGTCAGCGTACCGGCTGACCGGGTGTAGTCCAGAACGGGTGAAGAAAGGTAGAGTTGATCTTTGGCGCGCGTCACAGCCACGTAAAACAAGCGCTGTTCCTCTTCCTCTCCGCCAGCTTCCTTGAGCGCCCGCTGCAGGGGAATCATGCCGTCGGCGCACCAGATCAGAAAGACATAGGACCATTCCAGTCCCTTGGCCTGATGGATAGTGCTTAAGATCACCTTGTCGGCCTGACGTTCTTCAATTTCTTCTTCTTTGGACATATTGGTGAGCAGCGCCAGTTCATTGAGAAAGTCATCCATTCTCTCAAATTTGGCCGCGAAATTTCCCAACTGAACCAAATCTTCTTCGCGTGCGGACGCATCGGAATAAGTATCCTGAAGATACGTCCGATAGTCGCCTTTATTCAGCAGCAGATCAATGATTTTTTCAGGCATGCGGTCGGGCACATCCAGCGACAGCAATAGCAGCAGGGTCTTGCGGCACTGCGCAACACCGATCTGAGACGATTTGGGCGCGGTTTTCATAAAGGCATCCGTCAAAAAAGATTCCAGTGGATTATCCTGTTTTGCCAAACGGCTCCAGATCTTTTCAAACGTAGCCTTGCCGACCTTGGGATACATCATCAGAAGCCTTCGCCAGGCCAGTTCATCATGCGGATTGATCAGCACCCGCATATACGACGTCACGTCCTTGATGTGCGCCTGCTCAAAAAAACGGATGCCGGAACGGATGTCAAAAGGAATGTCGCGCCTCACAAACTCCATCTGCACTTCCATCGAATGATAGTGAGCGCGATAGAGTACCGCCATCTCACTGAAGGGAACGCCGCCGCGCGACAGTTCCGCAATTCTTTGCGCGACAAAGTCCGCCTGCTTTAAAACATTTTGCGCGGAGACGATGACCGGCTTCATCCCTTTGTTGCGGACGGCTTTCAGGGCTTTGGGAAACTGGTTTCCATTATTATTGATGCTCAGATTGGCCAGATGCAGAATCTCCGGCGTACTGCGATAGTTGGTCTCCAGTTTAAAAATTTTACAGTCGGGATAACGTTCGGGGAAATGGATGATGTTCTCGAAATTGGCGCCGCGAAAAGAATAAATGCTTTGCGAATCGTCCCCCACCACCATCAGGTTGCGATGGCCGGAAGCCAGCAGATCGACCATATCCGCCTGAATGATGTTGGTATCCTGATATTCATCCACGAGCACATGATGAAAACGATGGGAGAGCGTCTGCAAAATATCGGAATGCTCCCGGAGCAACCGGCGGCAGTTCGCCAGCAGATCATCGAAATCCATCACATTGAGGTCTTTCTTTCTCTGCTCATAGAGACAGGCAATTTGATGAAGCTCCGGACTCAGATGCAAAAAAAAAGGATATCGCGATGCAATCACCTCTTCCAGTGTGCTTTGCGTGTTTACCGTCAGGCTGATCATTTCCGCGATGATGTTGTTTTTGGGAAATTTGGTCAGCTTGGTGTCAATCTTTAACTCGGCCATTGCCGATGCAATAACCTGGCGGGCATCCTCACTATCGACAATGGAAAAACTGTTTTGATAACCCAGGCGGAAAGCGTAGCTTCGGAGGAAACGGTGGGCAATGGAATGAAATGTGCCGCCCATGATTTTTCCGGTGTAGCAATTTCCAAGACTTTCCACACGGTTCAGCATGGACCGGGCGGCTTTGTTGGTAAAAGTCGCCAGCAGAACATTTTCCGGACGGATGCCGGATTCCAGGAGATGGGCCACCCGGTAAGTCAGTGTCCGCGTTTTACCGCTTCCTGCTCCCGCCAGCACAAGAAGCGGCCCGCCTTCTTCCGTGACGACCCTGTACTGTTCCGGATTCAGTTCTTCTTTATAGTTGATCATCTAACTCGGGAGGATTCAGGCGTTCAAAGCCTTTTTAATTTCGGTAATTGTATCACCGGCAATCAGGGACAGGAAGTTTTTCAGCATCCCGTCCCTTTCATAAAAGCCGATGAGCGGCGCGGTTTTCTGATTGTATGTTTCCAGACGGTTGTTGATCGCCTCTTCCGTTTCGTCATCCCGCTGAATGGTTTGATGATTGCACAGCGTGCAGGTTCCGTCTTCTCCGGGGGGATTGCTTTTGATGTTATAAATCGCCTGACAGGCCGGATTGCAACAGGTCCTGCGTGTGGTCAGACGATCCAGAATGACATCACGGGGCACATCCAGATTGGCTACAAAATCCAGTTTGATGCTCAGCTTAGCCAGCAGTTTCTTCAACTCCTCCGCCTGGGGGATTGTTCGCGGAAAACCGTCAAGAATAAATCCAGTTCGACAATCCGGCTCCCGCAGCCTTGCTTCCATAATATCCATAATCAGAGAATCCGGCACCAGGTCCCCCCGATCCATATATTCTTTTGCTTTCTTTCCCAGTGCGTTTCCAGCTTTCACGGCGGAGCGCAAAATGTCGCCGGTGGATATTTGCACGGAGCCGTCAAATTCCGTCAGCAACTTGGCGATAGTGCCCTTCCCCGCCCCCGGCGCACCCAATAATATAATCCTCATGACTTCCTCCAAAGACTCAATTTCCGATGCTGTAAGTTGCGGCGCTTATAATGCAAAACCAATGACCGGTCAAGGTAATTGCGGTTTTATTTCGATACCTGAATTTCAAATACTTTCGGCCAGTATTTGCCCGTCAAAAAAATACGGTCGTTCTTTGCATCCCAGGCAATGCCGTTCAGAACATCAACCTGCGCATTGCGGGAAAGATACGAACGAAGCCTCGATACATCAATCCAGCCGGTCACCCTGCCATCTCGGGGGGAAATCCGGACAATGATATTTTCCATATAGATATTCGCCCATATCTCACCCTTGACAAACTCCAGTTCATTAAGGCTGCCGACAGGCGTATCCCCGTCATGAACCTGAATTTTCCTGACCACTTTGAAAGCATCCGGATCATAAAATGTAATGGTTGACGACCCGTTGCTCATCAGTAAATATCTGCCGTCAGAGGTCAGTCCCCAGCCTTCTCCCCGATATTTCCGTTTTCCGATTTCTTTCAAAGACAGGACATCGTAAATTAAAACCGTTTCATTCTGCCAAGTCACCTGATAAATTTTATTTTTCAGCAGCGCGAGCCCCTCGCCGAAGTACTCCCGTGACAGGCTGATTTCCTGCAAGGTCTTACCGGTCTTCACCTCTTTTCGGGCAAGCGTTGATTTTCCGTGAAGGCCCGTTGATTCGTAAAAAAATCCCTGATGCAGCAACAACCCCTGCGTAAACGCACCGGTATCATGAGGATAAGTATTTTTCACATCAACAGCTGCTATCGGCGCTTTGGTTTTCAATAAGGGTGAAAGTTGAAACTGCTGCCGCAGAATATCTTCCGATGAAGCCGGGTATGGCCCGAACAGCAAGGCTATCAAGAAAAAAACCGCCGCAGATAACCTGATGATTCCAGAATTTTTTTTTGTTCTTTGGCAATATTCTTTTCGGGAAATAAAATCATTCATCTCAAACACTGGCACTTGATTTTTTAAGCAGAGCGTCGGCCGAACGTAAATAAACAGGAACACATCCCGCCAGATCAAGCAAATCATTGCAGCGATATTTTTCAATCGCCAGCAGTCCCACGGCTGAGGCGCAAATAAATTGCTGTTGGGCCGGGACTATTTCCCTGTTGGAAGGAGAGCGGATCACGTCGGCATATTTCATCGCCCCGTCGCCGACATAGATCACTTCCTCTTCACAAGAATAAGAGATGCTTTGGGGATTCAGGGCTCTTGCGGCTTCCAACTGATTCAAAATGCCGTCTTTGTCATATTGATAATAAGCAAGGTAAACCTGCCCCCGGCCGGCATCCATCATCGCGCCGATGATTTTTCCTTTTTCCTTCACATTAAGAGCCAGCGCGGCAAGCGACGAAATTCCCGCCGCCGGTTTTCCCGTGGCCAGCATCAATCCCTTGAGAGTGCTGACACCGATGCGCAAACCGGTAAATGATCCCGGCCCCAGTGTGCAGGAGAATAAATCGATTTCCGGCAATTTAATGCGTGACAAATGGCAGGCTTCATCAATGGCCGGAAGAAGCACTTCGGAATGGTTCAGGCCTTTATTGATAATCGTGTCGTATAAAATATCCTGATCCCGTAAAATCGCTACGGAAGCAGTTTTGGAAGCGGTATCAAAAGCCAGGGTCAGCATATTACTTGAATATTTTCAAAACATCGTTGATCGGTTTGATATTGAGCCGTTCAATATCGATCATGATGACGAAAAGCATCAGCATCAATAAGGCGACAAAACCGATTTGCTGGGACCATTCTTTAACTTTCACGGGAATCTCTCTACGGGTAACCATCTCGATGAGATAAAAAAAGATGTGTCCTCCATCCAGAACAGGAATGGGAAACAAGTTAATGACTCCCAGATTAATGGAAAGAATGGCCATGAAAAGAATATATGGAACGAGGCCCTCCCGAACCTGATCCCCCGCGACCTGAGCAATGAAAATCGGTCCGCCCAGCGTCCGCGGCGAAATAACCCCTTCCAGCATCTTGACAACGGAAATCACCGTCAGCTTACTGATTTCCCATGTCTTTTCAAATGATGACCCTACTGCACTGAGAGGATTTTTTCTTTCGATAACCGTCTTGCCGGCAGGCGATACGCCGATCAGATAGGCGGATTCTTCTTCACCGAAAATATTTTTTGCCCTGGATAGTTTCGGTTTCACTGTAAAACTTTTTTCTTCTGAACCGCGTTGAACAATCACTTTGATGTCATTGCCTTTTGACTCTGTGATGATCGGTTTTATTTCGTCCCAATAGGTTATGTTTTTGCCATTGAGCGTTAAAATTTTATCACCGGCGGCAATGCCTGCCGACGCGGCAGCGGAATCCGGCGACATCTGGCCGATGACCGGAAGGAGATTGGGAATGCCATACATGAAAACAATACAGAAAATGACAACGGCCAGAAGGAAATTAAAAACCGGTCCCGCCAGAACGATGAGCAGGCGTTTCCAGGTCGGCTGTTTGTAAAATGACCTTTTTGCATCTTCCGGCGGCAACTCTTCCGTACCGGACTCACCCAGCAGTTTGACATATCCGCCCAGGGGAATCCAGGAAAGAACATATTCCGTTTCTCCGATTTTTCTTCCAAAAATTTTCGGTCCGAAACCCAGGGAAAATTTTTGAACGCCTACTCCCCCCAGACGCGCAACCAGAAAATGGCCCAGTTCATGAATAAAAATTAAAATACCGAGCAAAACGATAAATGCAATTAAGGTAGTCAAGCTGTCATCCTTTCTTTATCTTTTTAATGATGCTTTCCGCCTGTATCCTGGCGATACCGTCAACATCCAGAATATCGTCCAGAGATGGATTATCCTTTGTCGAACACATACGCAACACTTTTTCTATGACTTTCGGCAGTTCATGAAAGCAAATTTTATTCTCCAGAAACGCGGCAACGGCAACTTCATTGGCCGCGTTTAAGGCCACAGGCGCCGTTCCTCCCAAACGCCCCGCCTCACAGGCCAGCCCGAGACAGGGAAACTTTTTTATATCCGGCTGATAAAACGCTAATGGCCCCGTTTTAGCCAGATTTAATCCTGGCAGGTCATTGATCAAACGATCCGGCCAGGTTAAAGCACAGGCAATCGGGATTCTCATATCGGCAATACCCAGTTGCGCCAGCACCGATCCATCCATCAGTTCAATCAGTGAATGCACAATGCTCTGCGGATGAATTAAAACATCAATATGGGCAATATCCAGACCAAACAACCATTTCGCCTCGATAACTTCCAGTCCCTTATTCATCAGGGACGCCGAATCAATCGTGATTTTGCGGCCCATTTTCCAGCGCGGATGCTTGAGCGCCTGCGCCGGCGTCACTTTCTTCAGTTCAGCCACGGATAAATGATAAAACGGACCGCCGGATGCCGTGAGAACAATCCGCTTTAAATTTGCTTGTTTCTGTCCGGCCAGACACTGGAATATTGCGCTGTGCTCACTGTCCACGGGGAAAATGTTAATTTTTTTCTGCCTGGCTTTTTCGGTCACAAGATGCCCGGCCACAACCATAGTCTCTTTGTTCGCCAGAGCAATGTCTTTCCCCGCTTCTATGGCCGCAAGCGTCGGTCTTAGTCCGGCAGCGCCGGAGATGGCGGAAAGAACAATGTCGGAAGACGGATAAGCGGCTGCTTCCGCAACGCCTGTCTCATCGTAAAGGATAGGAAGACGATTTTTCGGTCCCAGAATTTGCCGTAAATATCCGGCATCCTGTCCGGTTTGAACCGCAACAATCTCGGGATGAAATTTTGAAATCTGCCTGGCCAGCAGCCGGACATTGCGGCCGGCCGCAAGCGCCGTTACCTTGAATTTTCCAGGATTCTTTTCGATAATATCCAGCGTGCTGACGCCTATCGAACCGGTTGAACCCAAAAGAGTTATTTTCTTCATCAGCCGATCACAAAAATGCGGTAATAATAAACAAACGGCGCCACGAAGATCAGGCTGTCCATCCGGTCCATCAGTCCCCCATGACCTGGCAGCAGGGAGCTGGCGTCCTTTTTGCCATAATTTCTTTTAATGGCGGATTCACAAAGGTCTCCCAGTTGTCCGACAATACCGCCCACCAGACCGAGAACCAGAAAGTGGACCATAGCAATATCCGGAAATAAAAAATAGCCAAATACACCCGACGCGATGGTGGCGCCGATGATGAGCCCGATGGTCCCTTCCACGGTTTTGCCTGGACTGACCAGCGCAAGCAGCTTTTTTTCCCCTAAAGACTTGCCGACATAAAGCGCCACGGTATCCCCGATAACAGAGATCGCCAGCACCAGGATAATCCAGTAGATGCCGCCGTCCAGTTTTCGAAGCATGATAAAGTGCGATGTCAGCAGAGGAAGATAGACCATTCCGAAAATCACTTTGGCGACGGCGGACACATCAAAACTGGTTTCATTGACTTTCCACAAAAAAACGATAAACACGGTCATGACCGCAAAGGCCAGCAGGGCCACCAGCAACTGGGAATTGCCCAGGAAGACCACCAGGGGAATCAAAACTGCGAATATCAGGCTTTCGACTTTTTCTTTACGAAAACCCTGACCGAAAACGATGCCGTTGTATTCCCAGATGCCGATCACAACAGCCAGTGTAACCACGACAGCCAATAATTCCAGAGAACCTTTTATAATAATCAGGAGCAGAACCACGCCCAAAGCCAAGCCGGTCAGCCATCGCTGCAGATTCGAGTTTTTTATCGCCATGGAAATCCTTTGTATGAAAAACTACTTTCCCTGAATTTGCTCGCTTGTCAATCCGAAACGGCGTTCCCTGTTCTGATAAACTGCGACGGCCTTCAACAAATCTTCTTTTTTAAAATCAGGCCACAAAATATCTGTAAAATAAAGTTCCGTATAAGCCATCTGCCAGAGAAGAAAATTACTGATCCGATATTCGCCGCTGGTCCGGATTAATAAATCGGGGTCAGGCATGCCGCTGGTAAATAAATAACGTCCGACCATATCCTGATCGATGTCATCGGCATTCAGCTTTCCTTCCCGATGATCCGCCATCATCTTTTTCACGGCAAAAATAATCTCGTCACGGCTACCGTAGCTTAAAGCCAGATTCAAGACCATCTGATTATTACGCTCCGTCAGTTTCTTAACTTCCAGAAGTTTTGCCCTGACGGGCGCGTACAACCGGTCAATCTCACCGATAGTCGTAAGCTGAATACCCTGCTTTTGAAATGTGGGCGTTTCCTTCTCCAGAAATTCCTCCAACAAAGACATGAGGGCGCTGACCTCCCCGGCTGGTCTGCCCCAGTTTTCCGAGGAGAAAGCAAACAATGTAAGGTATTGAATCCCCATTTCACGACAAGCTGTTACGGTTGTCCTGACGGCTTCGACCCCTTTCCTGTGACCGCGGATTCGCCCCATGGTGTGCTGTTCTGCCCAGCGACCGTTGCCATCCATGATAATGGCTATATGCCTGGGCAGATTATTTTGATCGATCTTTTTCATGTTGATTTAATCATTCCTCAAAAACAAATGGGGAGCTTTTGACTCCCCATCGAGATATTTTTGCGACAATTGCCCTTAAATCTCCATAATTTCTTTTTCTTTGGCCACCAGGATCTTATCCGTCTTTTCGATATAACGATCGGTTAATTTCTGAACCTCATCCTGGGCGTCGTGCAACTCATCTTCGGACATTTTATTATTCTTTTTTAAATCCTTCAGCGCTTCGTTGGCATCGCGGCGTTCGTTGCGCAGCTTCACTTTGCCTTCTTCAGTCATTTTCTTAACGGATTTGACCAGTTCCTTGCGCCGCTCTTCGGTTAACTGCGGAATGGACAGGCGAATCACCTTGCCGTCCGTGGAAGGCATCAGCCCCAGATCGGATTTCTGAATCGCTTTCTCAATGGCTCCAATCGCTGTTGCATCCCAGGGTGCAATCACAATGAGCCGGCTTTCCGGAACGGAAAGCGTCGCCACCTGGGCAAGCGGAGTTGGCGTTCCATAATAATCCACCTTGATGCCGTCCAGCAGCGCAATGGATGCGCGGCCGGTCCTGACTCTGCTTAATGATTTTTCCAGAGAAGATATCGTTTTTTCCATCTCATCTTTGAATTTCGAAAAAATCTGCTCCTTCATGATCATTCTCCTACGTAAGTTCCAATTTTTTTACCACAAATGACGCCCCGGATGTTTCCTTTTTTTTGCATATTAAACACAACGATGGGCAGTGCATTATCCCGGCAAAGAGTTATCGCCGTTGCATCCATCACCTTAAGATTTTTCGTTAATACATCAATATAACTTATCTTTTTGAACATAACCGCTGTTTTATTTTTCACCGGATCAGCATCATAAACCCCGTCAACCTTGGTAGCTTTCATGATGACGTCGGCCCGAATTTCCATAGCTCTCAGAGATGCGGCCGTGTCCGTCGAAAAATAGGGGTTGCCCGTTCCGCCGGCAAAGATGACAATTCTGCCTTTTTCCAGATGACGAACGGCTTTACGCTGAATAAAGGGCTCGGCGATCTCTCTCATTTCAATGGACGACTGAACGCGCGTCGGCAACCCCCGCTCCTCCAGAGCGCTCTGGAGAGCAAGGCTGTTAATAACCGTCGCCAGCATCCCCATATAATCGGCGGCTGTCCGGTCCATGCCTTTGGCGCTGGCTTCAATGCCCCGAAAAATATTTCCGCCTCCGATGACAATACCGACCTCGATTTTCAGATCAGCCAGAGACTTTATTTCATCGGCAATGTAATTCGCCACATCCGGATCAACCCCCGTGGATTGTTTGCCCATAAGAGCTTCACCGCTGAGCTTTAAAAGGACTCTTTTGTAAACAGCTTGCTGAACACTCATTATTGCTTAATGTCCTCACCGAGCTGGAAGCGGGCAAAACGGCGGATTACAATGTTTTCACCCGTTTTGGCAATCATATTGCTGATCAGCGTCCCGATGGTGATGTCCTGATTCTTAACAAATTTCTGTTCGACCAGACAAACATCTTCGTAATATTTTTTAAGTTTTCCCTCAATGATTTTATCCCAGATTTTTTCGGGCTTTTTCTCTTCACGCAACTGACTGCGGTAAATTTCTTTTTCTCTTTCAAGAATGTCCCCGACAATTTCCTCCGGACGCACACACATCGGATTCGTTGCGGCGATGTGCATGGCAATGTCTTTGGCCATTGTTTGAAAATCATCTGTTTTCGCCACAAAGTCCGTTTCACAATTGATTTCCACCATGACGCCGATTTTGCCGCCCATGTGGATATACGAAGCAACTGTTCCATCTTTAGCCGCCTTGGATGATCGTTTAGTAGCAGCGGAAAGTCCCTTTTTTCTTAAATAATCAATTGCTTTTTCAAAATCGCCGTCCACCGCCGTGAGCGCTTCTTTGCAATCCATCATGCCGGCGCCGGTTTTCGTCCTTAATTCTTTTACCATTGTTGAAGTGATTTCCAATGTTCTATCCTCCCGGAATTCTATTCCTGTATATATTTTCTCACGCGTTGCGCGCGTTCATTATTGCTCTGTAGGAGCAGCACCGTTTTCCATCTCGACGCTTTCGGGAATATCCGCCTCGGCATCTTTATTTTCCGCCACAGCCGCTCCCGCCTCTTTGTTGGATTCAGCCGCCAGTTTCTCTTCGAATCGTTTTTTGCCTTCTAAAACCGCATCCGCGAATTTTGAGGAGAACAATTTGATGGCCCGGATGGCGTCATCGTTACCCGGAATGATATAATCGATATCCGTCGGATCGCAGTTGGTATCGACGATGGCAACGAGAGGAACCTTCAATTTCTTCGCTTCCTTGACGGTAATATGTTCCCGGTTGGGATCCACGATGAAAACAGCGGCCGGATGGGATTTCATATTCTTGATGCCGCCTAAAACATTTTCCAGTTTATCCATTTCTTTTTGCAGTTTGGTGATTTCTTTTTTGGGAAAGGCCTTAATCGAATCGTCACTGAACATCTTGTTCAAGCTGTTCAAGCGGTCAACACTCTTTTTAACGGTAATAAAATTGGTCAACATCCCGCCCAGCCATCGCTGGTTGACATAAGGCATGCCGCAGCGCAGCGCCTCTTCGCGAATCGCCTCCTGGGATTGTTTCTTGGTTCCGACAAAGAGAATTTCTTTGCCCTGGCTGACCGTATCCACCACAAAATTATAGGCGGTCTGGAACAAACCGACGGTCTGCTGCAAATCGATAATGTAGATGTTGTTGCGGGCCCCAAAAATATAGGGTTTCATCTTGGGGTTCCATTTGTTGGTTTGATGTCCGAAATGGACACCGGCTTCGAGTAACAGTTTCATTGAAATGGCTGACATACTTTATCTCCTTTTTGTTTTTTCCGCCACCCCCGTCAACTTGCGCGGCACACTTGATTTTCAAGCAACATACCGTCAATCCGAAGGTGTGTGAAATTTTGCTGCGGCACTTACCACAAATAATATGTTTATTCAAGCCCCAATTCATTTTTCGGCAATAAAATTAAGATATTTTATTGCTTTTGGAGGTTTCAGGTTGAATAATCAGCGTTGATTTTCACGTAATCATAAGAAAGATCCGATGTGTAAACGCAATAGGACTTATCGCCGCCTCCCAGGACGACACGAATCTCTATTTTACTTTTTTGAAAGATTTCTTTCAATTTGGCAAGCGGGATATTGGCGGGCGTGTCCTGTGCAAAAACGGTCATATCACCGATCGATAAAATGATTTTTTCCTTTTCCAGCGGCACACCGGAAGACCCGATAGCGGCAATAATTCTTCCCCAGTTGGGATCCCCGCCAAAAAAAGCGGTTTTGACCAGATTGGAGTTGGCAACGGCATACGCCACACGCCTGGCGTCTGATTTGGATTTCGCGCCCTCAACCACAATGGTGATAAACTTTGTGGCCCCCTCGCCGTCTTTCACCACGGCGGAAGACAGTTCGGCTAACACATCCGTCAACATTTCACGAAATCTCTGAAGCCTGGCCTGAGCCCGCTCCAGCGGGTTGTTTCCGGCCAGACCGTTGGCCAGAATGATGGCTGTATCGTTGGTGCTCATGCACCCATCGACGCTGACGGCGTTGAACGTGGAATCAATCACCTGATGAAAGACGGTGTTCAGCGCTTTGGCGTCAATCAGGGCGTCCGTCATCACGTAAGTCAAAAGGGTTGCCATATTCGGTTCAATCATGCCGGCGCCTTTGGCAATCCCGCAAATCGTGATATCTTTCGCGCCGACAATGCCCTTCCGGATGGCGATTTTAGGATATTTATCCGTGGTCATCATGGCCGCTTCCGCATCTTCAATGCCGTATTCATGAAGGCCTTTGACTAATTTGCCGATTCCGCTTTCGATTTTTTTGACAGGAAGTCTCCTGCCGATAACACCTGTCGAGCAAACCAGAAGATGCTCTTCATTGATTTTCAATTGTTTCGCCACCGCCCCGGAAACCGCCAGCGCGTCCGTCATGCCGTCTTTTCCCGTCGCCGCATTGGCACAGCCGCTGTTGGTGAAGATGGCCTGGGCGATGCCTCTTTTGATTCTTTCCGTATCAATGAGCACCGGCGCGGCCTTGAAAGTATTTTTTGTAAACAGCGCGGCTACCTTTGCCGGAACCGTGGAATAGATCAGCCCCAGATCTTTCTGATCGCCGCCCTTGATGCCTGCAGGAACGCCATTGGCTAAAAAACCGGGAACGCTTATTTTACTTGTCGATTTTATCATTGCTTTCACTCCTCTTGAAGGCTTAAGCACCGCAGCATTTTTTGTATTTTTTACCGCTGCCGCAGGGACACGGATCGTTGCGGCCGATCTTCTCGCTGTCACGTTTGATGGTTTGATTGGCGGGAGTATCTTCTCCGCGGCTTAGGACATAGTCCTGTTTCTGCTTCTGTCGTATTTCTTCGACTTCTTCCTCTCTTTGAATGCGAACCAGACAAAGTTTTTCCAGGGTATCCATTTTAATAAGGCTGATCATTTCCATGAACATGGCATACCCTTCACGCTGGTACTCTCTAACCGGGTCTTTCTGGCCGTAACCGCGCAGACCGATACCTTCCCGCAGATGATCCATGGACAGCAAATGATCTTTCCAATGCGTATCAATCGCCTGCAGCATGATGACTTTCATGAGATAAGTCATCAGTTCGGGGCCAAATTCCTTTTCTTTATCACGCAAATATTTCCGAACATTTTCCTGAATGAAATCCCTGGCGGCATCAATAGAATTCATATCTTTGGCATTCACGACATTCAAATGCAAATGATATTGTTTGAATAATGCATCATCCAGAGCCTTGAGATCCCAATCCTGGGAATGCTTTTTTTCACCGATAAACTCACTGAGCAAATCATTGTTAATTTCTTCAACCATCGCTTCAACATCAGACCATAAGTCTTCGCCACGTAATACTTTTTTACGCTGCTCATAGATGACTTTTCGTTGATTGTTCATCACGTCGTCATAATCAAGCAGGTGTTTGCGGATATCGAAGTTCTGGCCTTCCACCCGTTTTTGAGCGTTTTCAATCGCCCTGGAAATGTATTTATGTTCAATCGGCTGTCCTTCTTCGATGCCGATGGTATCCATAACAGAGGAAATGCGATCGGCACCGAAGACCCTCAAGAGATCATCTTCCAGGGAAAGATAAAAACGCGACGAGCCGTTGTCTCCCTGACGGCCGGCTCGCCCTCTTAACTGATTGTCAATGCGGCGGCTTTCATGCCTTTCCGTCCCCAGAATATGCAATCCCCCCAACTCGGCGACATTTTCCCCCAGTTTGATATCCGTGCCGCGGCCGGCCATGTTGGTCGAAATCGTGACTTGACCCGGCTGCCCCGCCTGGGCGACGATTTCCGCCTCTCTTTCGTGATTTTTCGCGTTCAGAACATGGTGCTTCACCCCGGCCCGGGTGAGATGCTTTCCCAGAAGTTCAGACTTCTCGATGGAAATGGTGCCGATCAGAACGGGACGTTTGGCCTGATGTAAAGCCTTCACCTCTTCGATGACGGCTTTGATTTTTTCCTGCTCCGTCTTATAAATGAGATCATTGTGATCCTGACGGATCATCGGCATATTGGTCGGCATGACCAGAACATCCAGATTATAAATCTTCTTGAATTCGGCGGCTTCCGTATCAGCGGTGCCGGTCATTCCCGCCAGCTTTTTATACATGCGGAAATAATTCTGGAACGTAATGGACGCCAGAGTCTGGTTCTCTTTTTCGATTTTCACTTTTTCTTTGGCTTCCAGCGCCTGATGCAGGCCGTCACTGTAGCGCCGGCCCGGCATGACGCGTCCGGTAAACTCATCGACGATAATCACCTGGCCGTCTTTCACCAGATAATCCACATCCCGTTTAAATAACGTATGCGCCCGCAGCGCCTGATTGACATGATGAACAATTTCAATGTTTCGCGGTTCGTACAGATTCTGGACATTTAAATATTTTTCAACGCTGGACACGCCTTCTTCCGTCAGAACGACTGTCTTGCTTTTCTCTTCAATGGTGTAATCCGCATCCTGCTTTAAACGGGGAATGATCTGATTGATTTTATAATATTTGTCCGTCGATTCTTCCGATGCCCCGGAAATAATGAGCGGGGTGCGGGCCTCATCAATCAGAATACTATCGACTTCATCGACAATCGCGAAATTGAATTCCCGCTGAACGTAATCGTCGAGGCTGAATTTCATATTGTCGCGCAGATAATCAAACCCAAATTCATTATTGGTCCCATACGTAATATCCGCCCCATACGCCGTGCGGCGCTCGTCGTCGTCCATGCCATGCACAATGACGCCCACCGTCAGGCCCAGAAAATGATAGATGGGACTCATCCATTCCGAGTCGCGTTTGGCCAGATAATCATTGACGGTCACAACATGACAGCCTTTGCCGGAGAGTGCGTTCAGATACAACGGCATGGTCGCAGCCAGTGTTTTGCCTTCGCCGGTCTTCATTTCCGCTATTTTTCCTTCATGCAGAACAATTCCGCCAAGCACCTGTACATCAAAAGGACGCATCATTAACGTCCGGCGGGACGCTTCCCGGGCCACCGCAAACGCCTCCGTCAGGATATCATCAAGCGTCAATCCTTTTTCAAGCTTTTCCCTGAAAAAGGCCGTCTTTTCCTTTAATGCCTCATCACTGAGCGACATCAGTTCTGTTTCAAAACCATTCACTTCATCCAGCAATATTGACAATCGCTTGAGTTCCCGATCGTTTTTTGTTCCCACTATTTTTTTGAGAATTGCACTCAGCATTGATCACCTTCAAAAAAGCCGACAGGTTACCGGCGGATTTCAGTACATTTAATCATCTAATAAAAACTTCTGCTTACAAGAGAAATACCTGACCCGGATATTGAAACATTTCAGTGCCCCGCCCGGGACTGAATTTTTTGAATATTAATGCAAATCCATTGATTATTTCAAGTATTTTCTTGGATTGACCGGAACATTATTTATATAGACAGCGTAATGAAGATGCGGTCCGGTGCTCCGACCGGTATCGCCCACATATCCAATTGTTTTGCCTCTCTCAACGCGCATTCCCTGTCTCACAGCCGATCGTGACATGTGCGAATAACTCGTAGAAACACCGTATCCATGATCAATTTTAGCCATATGACCATTATCGGAACGATAGTTAACCTCAACAACCAATCCGTCCGCCGGAGCAATGATCTCATTTCCCGCTCTTGTCGCAATATCAAGGCCGCCATGAAATTCAGTGCCATTCCCGAAAGGATTCTGTCGAGAACCAAACTCGGAGGTTACCCATCCCCTTACCGGCCAGATAGAAGGCGTAGCCGAGAGAAGGGACCTCTGCTCCCGGAAAAACGCTAAAAGCTCGTTAAAGCTTTGCTCCCGCTCATGGGCATCCTTGTCTAACTGACTGATACTTTTTCGCATTCCGGAAACAAGCGTTTCATCGCCCTGGTCAATCAACTCTTTTAACCGAATTTGATCGTTATTGGATCCCCCGATGCCCAGGGGTATTTTTTGATCCCGCCCGACTTGATTCGTTGCGAGTATTCTTAATTTTTTATCAAATTGCTTCAATTTTTCCATGCGATCGGTAAATTCATCGACTTTTACGGACAAATCAGCAATCTGTTGCGACTGTTGTACTGTTTGCTGCCGAAGACGAGAGAGTTCTGCCCGATCTCTTTTAATGCCGGCGTAATCGTAAATAACGTACAAGGAAACAAGAACGGCCAGGATTAAACCGATCAAAAGACGGCGGACCAACTTACCCGAAAAAGAAATCTTGGTCACCGCGCTTTTTGTGCGGGGTATAATCATGAGCGTGAAGAAATTATCAGACATTTTCCTCCCTGAATTGATACAAAAAAAACAGGTATCAAGGCGCAAAGTTTTGGATATCTAGCACAGGGAAAAATCAAAGTCAAGCATAAGTCACGGAGTTAGCAGGGGTCAATTAATGATAATATGTTAATAAATTTAATTACTTATATCATAAAATCACTTTATTCCTATACGGCTGAGGGAGAATGCCGGCCGGGAAGCAAGGCCATTTCATGCGTTCGTCTGGGAAAAAGACCAATATCCAGGTTCGATTTCATGTTTTGCAGTCCCGTAATTTTTATCCCGGCCGCTAAAGCGTTTTTTAAAACGTCCCGGAACTTTTCTTCAAAAATTCCCCCTTCAACTTCGGCATGGACCGGAAGGACGTGGCTGCCCCCGTCGTTCATCAAATTACTGATCGTGGATACATCTTTTTGCGGATCAAGTTCTTCAAAACACGGCAGATCGGAGGGGATTTCCGGGACATTGAGCGCTGCGTGGATGAAAGGCGTCCTGGCCCGTGTACAGCTGAGATATTCAAAATGATATTTTGAAATGATTTTCAAAACGCGGGCATCGATCAGCCAGGAGGGCGCGCCGAATGCGGTTGGCTTTCGGCCAGCCAGTTTTTCAAAACCGCTTATCCCCGATTCGAACCATCCTTCAATCCATCGTTCTGATTTTTTCGGCAGTTCGTCCTGCCAGCGGCGATGATCCCAGGCATGAAACTGCACCTCATGGCCGTCATCCAGAATTTGCCGGACAACATCCGGAAAAGATAAAGCGATCATTGGCGCGGGTAAAAGCGTGCCGTAGAAAGCGGTCTTCCAGCCGTAAAGACTGGCCGCTTTCGTCCGCATCATTTTTTTCAGAAAAAGCGGATTCTTAATGAGTTGGATTGCCGCACGCCCGGAGTTATCGGGTCCGATGCTTAAAAAAAAAGTCCCCCTGACCTGGAAATCTTTTAAAACCCGCAAAAGACGGGGCACACCGTTTTTCATGCCCCAGTAAGTATCCACGTCAATTTTTAATCCGAGCATTCCCATCAAACATTCCCTGATGAATGGCGGTTACAGCTTCACCGTCTTGTTTTCTTCCAGAAATGAATGAAGCGTGAGGCGCATGGATTCCTGCAAGTCAATTTTCGGTTGCCAGTTCAAAAGCGTCCGGGCCTTTTCAATGCTGGGCTTACGGGTATAAATATCCTGATAGCCTTTACCGTAAAAAGTATCCGCCGGAACCTCAATAATTTCCGAATAGGTCGAATCATTTTGATGTTCGGGGTGTTCTTTGAACAATTTCTTGAGAATAGCCGCCAGTTCCTTCACCGAACATTCGTTGTCCGGATTGCCGATATTAATGATTTGATTTTTGCAGATATCATTTTCATTCTCCAGAATTTTCATCAGAGCGGCGATGCCGTCATCCACATACGTAAAACAGCGTTTTTGCTGACCGCCATCGACCAGATTAATCGGACGTTTCAGCAGCAATTCGGCGATAAACTGCGTGACGACGCGGGAGCTTCCCTCCTTGGCCGTGTCCAGAGAATCCAGTCGGGGGCCGACCCAGTTAAACGGCCGGAAAAGCGTGAATTCCAGTTGGCCGCGCGTGCCGTATCCGTAAATAACACGGTCCAGAAGCTGCTTGCAGCAGGAGTAAATCCAGCGCTCTTTTTGTATCGGACCGACGACCAGATAGCTTTCGTCTTCCTTGAATTCCGGATCATTGCAGGCGCCATAGACTTCCGACGTAGAAGGGAAAACAACGCGCTTATGATACTTGACGCATTGTTTGACGATCTGGATATTCATTTCAAAATCCAGGTTATAAACACCAATCGGATCTTCCACGTAAGCTTTCGGAGTGGCAATCGCCACCAGCGGCATAATCACATCGCATTTTTTGATATGATATTCGATCCATTCCTTGTTGATGGAAATATCACCCTCCAGAAAATTGAAGCGCGGATTGGAAAGCGCCGCGCCAATCCGCTCCGTGCCCAGATCCATTCCGAATACCTGCCAGTCCGGCTTCTCAGCCAGGATTCTATTGACCAGATGATGCCCGATAAAACCGTTTACGCCCAGTATCAGTATCTTCATTTCAGTTTCATTGCCTTTCCTGTTTTAAAATATTCGTTTATCTGCGCTTCTTTCATTCTTTTTCCCTGTACTTCCACATCCAGAAGCCTTATCGCATCACGGCCTGCTTTCACAAGAACATACTGACCGGATAGCTCAACATCACCCGGCTTATTCTCCGAACCGGATAAAACCGGCTTTACCCGCCAGAGAATGATTTTTTCGCCATTCTCCAGCAGGGAATACGCTCCCGGGTAGGGATCGGTCACGGCGCGCACCAGATTATAAATCTCATGCGCTGACTGCATCCAGTCGATGCGGCCATCCTCCGGACGCCTGCCGCCGTAATAACTGCCAAGCGCCAGATTTTGTACTCTGCGCGGGATTTGTCCGGTTTTGATCACCGGCAGCACATCGTCAAGCAAAAGGCCCGCCGCCGTACAAAGCTTGTTATACAGCGTCCGCGCCGTATCATTGACATCAATGGCAACTTCTTTCTGCCCGACAATATCACCCGCGTCCGGTTTTTCAACCATAAAATGAAGGGTAACGCCTGTTTTTTCTTCCCCTTTCACCAGCACCCAGTTGACCGGACATCGTCCGCGGTAGGCCGGCAGCAGCGATCCATGCAGATTCAAAGCGCCGAACCTTGGAATGTCCAGAATTTTTTTGCTTATCATTTTCCGGTAATAAAAAGAGAATAACAAATCGGGACGAAAGGAAGATATTTTATCAATCCACTCCCCGTCATTAACATTCTCGGTGGTATAACAAGGAATGTCCTGCTGCCGCGCCCAGTCTTTCACGGAACCGAACCAGCAGTTTTCCCCGGGATCGTCTTCGTGGGTAAAAATGGCGGTAATATCAAAGCCGTGCCGTAAAAGAGCCGTCAACCCCGCCAATCCCATGTTATGATAGGCTAAAACAACTGTCTTCACCGGATGTCGCCGTCCTCTTTTCCGCCATAAATATTCTCAATAACAAATTCCGGCCGCTTGCGAACTTCTCGAAAAATTCTGCCGATATACTCTCCAATGACTCCCAGGGCAAAAAACTGGAGCCCGACAAAGACGAATAAAATCGCAAACAGCGTGAAGATGCCTTCGGCCGCCCAGTGCGCGCCGTAAACCAGGCGGGCAATAGCCAGAAAAGCGCCGAAGCACAGTCCCAGCAACGACATAAAAATACCGCCGTACATGATCAGCTTCATGGGCAAGTCCGAAAAAGAAGCCACCAGATCGAATTGAAGATTAATCAGCTTTCTCAGGGGATAATTGGATTTGCCGCCAAACCGCTCTTCATGCGCCACTTCGATTTCCGTAACGCGCTTGGCAAAGACCGTCGCCAGAGCGGGAATAAAAGTCGCCTGTTCGTGGCAGGCAATCATCCGTTCAACGACCGGCCGGCTGTAGGCGCGCAGCATGCAGCCCCAGTCGCGCATGCTGACGCCGGTAATTTTTCGCGCCACCATATTAATAATTTTAGAGGGAAAAATTCGCAGGAAAGAATCCTTGCGGCCTTTTCTGATGGAACCGACAACGTCGTAACTTCCTTCCTCCATCACCCGAACCAGGTTCGGTATCTCTTCCGGAGGATTCTGCAAATCCGCATCCATCGTAATCACAATATCACCGCTCACAACGGAAAATCCCGCCATGATAGCCGCGTGCTGTCCGTAATTCCGGGTCAGCTCGACAACCTTCACAAAAGGATTGGATGCAAATTCCTTTAAAAGCATCAGAGAGTTGTCCCGGCTGCCGTCATCAATCAAAATAATTTCAAAGGACTTCCCCATGCCTTTCATGACCGGGATTAGTCTGCCCATCAAGGCCGCCAGATTCGCTTCTTCATTATACACCGGTATGACCACTGAAATCCGCACTTTAGCCATTTTGCAAAATCTCCTTGATTGCAGCACAAACATATTGAACGTCGTCTTCTCTCATATCAGGAAACAAAGGCAAAGATATTATTTTTTCCGCCGCACGGTTGGTTTCCGGAAGCGATTTACTTTTGACATAATACTTCGTTTTTACATAAGATAATGTATGGGCCGGAGGAAAATGCAGACCATAACCGATATTGTAGCCAGCCAGTTTTTTCATGAATTTATCGCGGGAATAATCGTTGATTTTTATGATAAACAAATGCCAGGCATGGACATGATCATACGGCGGCACTTTTGGCAAATCCAGACTTGGCAGTCCCTGGAGGCCATCCAGATATAACCGCGCCAATTCCTGACGACGCGCATTCAATGCTTTCCATCTGTCCAGTTGGGCCAAACCCAGTGCCGCCAGCAAATCCGGCATATTATATTTGTATCCCGGTTCCATAATATCGTAAGAGGGATTGCCTCCTTTGCCATACCTTTTCCAAGCGTCCCTTTCAATTCCATGAAATCTCAGCAGCCGCAATTTTTTTTCTAAAGAGGCGTTATTGAGCGTAATCATACCGCCTTCACCGGTGGTGATATTTTTGATTGGATGAAATGAAAATATTGCGGGATGACCGAAACCGCCGGCGTGAATCCCCTTATAATAAGTACCCACCGCATGGGCCGCATCTTCGATCACCCTTAAATGATATTTGCGGGCCAGTTTGTTGATTTTATCCATATCCACAGGAGCTCCGGCAAAATGAACCGGTACGATCGCTTTCGTCTGGGGTGTGATTTTTTCTTCAATCAAACCGGCATCGATATTAAGCGTACCATAATCAATATCGACAAACACCGGCTTGGCCTCACGCAAGGCAATCATATTGACGGTTGAAGCAAATGTCAGAGAAGGCGTGATCACTTCATCCCCCGGCTGCAGGTCCAGAGCAGTCAGCATCAAGTGCATACCGGCTGTGGCCGAATTCAGCGAAACAGCCTTCCCTGCTCCGGTCAGTCCGCAAAACCTTTCTTCAAAATCTTTGCAGAGGGCGCCGGTGGTAATCCAGCCTGATTTCAGACAGGTAACAACATTGTTGATTTCAGCCTCACCGATGGACGGACGGCTGAATGGCAGAAAATCTTTTCTGATGTTCATAGGGAACCAATCCTTTATTTATTTCGAATGCGTAAAATGTAAAATGCACCATTGTCCCAGAGAATGTCAACCCGGAAAAATTTCGCTTGCAGCTGTTTCAGTTTCTCCCGATGCTGCGTAATACAGAAAATCTCCTTTTCCTGCCCGACTTTTTCAAAGAAATCCTGCACCGATAGAAAATATTTTTTTCTTTCATCAGGCGGCATCTTGATGATGCCGTCTCCCAGCTCTCCGAAATCTTCGACAATCGGCGTTCGTATCTTGTTATAGAAATCTATCCCGTAAAAATTGACGCGGTACTGGTACAAGAGCCGGCCCGGCGGCACATGCCGGGCAATCGCATCTCTGGCCGCCAGCGCACTGCGATATGGAGACAGAAAATCATTGATCGGAAAAATCATGCCGGCCAGAAACAGACAGCAGAGCAGATAGATCGTCAAAAACCAGCCCGTACGCCTCTTGCGGGCTACCCAATCGGGCAGGAAAATCATCAGAACGGACGCCAGCAGCGTCGGAAGAATACAAATCCACCAGTAAGCGGAAGTCATGATCACCAGTCCTTTAGACGGATCATGGTATTGCTTCAGGATTGGCGGCGCAAGAAGAGCGATCAAGATAATCAAAAACTGAAAACATAAAACCATCCGGTAAATCATTTTTCTTTTTCCGGACCAATCCGGCCACTGGTCTTCATAGCCGCGAAACAGATTGCCCGCAAACAGAGCGATGGGCAAAAACACCGGCGCCATATACGTGGCGAGCTTGGAAGAAGACGCTGTAAAAAAAAGAAATATGAAGAAGAACCAGACCACCAGCAACTTATTTTCATCTTTCCTGAAAAGGCATTCCTTCCATTTTTGGGGTTGCCAGGCCCGAATCAGGTAAACAGACCAGGGCAGCGTGCCGCCGATAATAATCGGCACAAAATAATAAAAGGGTTCCGTCTTGCCGTGCATTTGCGTCGTGAAACGCAGGAAATGTTCGCGTACAAAGAAGAACCAGAGGAAATCAGCATTTTCTTTTTGCGCCAGATAAAGCCATGGACAGACGACCGCCAGGAAGATCAGGATTCCCACCGGAGAAATCAGGTTCCCGATCTGACGCCAGCGGCCCGTCCAGACGAGCCAGATGACCAATATGGCAAAGGGAAAAACAACGCCGATAATTCCCTTGGTTAGAAAAGCCAGAGCACAGGCAAAATAAAACAACCAGGACAGGTATTTTTTCTTCTCCTGAATCGACAAATAGCCCAGCCAGATGGCAAGGCAGAGGAAGAATGCCAGAGGCATATCCAGAATATTAATTCTTCCCAGCATAAAGGGCAATACGGACATGGTCAGAACGGCCGCCGCATACAGGCCGGTCTTTTCATCGCGAAAGCGCCGTCCGATAAAAAAAGTCAGCAGAATACCGCCCCAGGCGCAAAGCCCGGAAAACAGCCGCGCGGAAAAGTCGTTTTCTCCGAAAATGTTAAAGGATATCGCCGTTGCCCAGGAAGCCAGCGGCGGTTTTTCCAGATAAATAGTGTTTTTGATATGGGGAGTGACATAGTTGCCTGTTTGATTCATCGCGCTGGGAATCAGACTGTAGCGGGCTTCGTCCGGTTCCATTTGCGGCATCACACCCAGCAAAGCAACATACAGAATGAAAGGAATCAAAAACAGAACATATCTTTTTTTCATTTAAGATACCTTTGCTCCGGGTGTAAGTTCAATTTTGAAACGGTCAAAATAATATTTAACCACCAGGGTGCAGACGACGCCGATGACGGCGCCGGCAATCACATCACTGACGAAGTGCGACGTGAGAAGCACTCTGCTTGACGCAATAGCCGCCGCCGGCAGGAAAGCCAGAAATCCGACGCGGGGAAACAGGATGCTCAAAGCGGTCGCCAGTGAAAAAGGGATCAGGGCATGACCCGAAGGAAAAGAATTTAATTCGTAAACCGTTTCAAAAAAATCAAATCCGAATAATCCGTGGTTGAACAGATTGATCGGCCTGTTTCTGCCGGCGATCCACTTGATCAGCGTATTCATCAACCCGGACGCGGATATGGCAAGCACTAAAAACAGCATCTTCATTGCCCATGCTCTGTTGTTGTTCACAAACCTGAAAAAAATAAAAGTCGGCACGAATAAAATAAAGTACCACTTTGAATCTCCGGCAGCCGTGATGATTTCGGCCATATCCAGCACCGACCGGCTTAAACCGCGGCAGGCGTAAGCAACCGGAATGTCCCACTGGCTATAGGAAAAGCAGGCCAGAAAAGCGCCTGATATGATGACCAGGAGCGCAATCCATCGTTTTTTCAATTTTTTACTCCCCGGTAATTCTTACACCAGACATATTCCACGCTGTTCACTTTCGATCCATTGATCTTCAAATCCATCTGATCAACGACACGGACCTCGTCGCACTTGAGAGAAGCCGCCACATCCACATTTTCAAAATGCGTATTGAAAAACAGCAGATCAAACCCCTCCGGCAATTTCGTCTGCCAGACATCAAACTGATCCTGACGGGAATCCAGGACGAACACGTCATGCCCGTAGGGTAAATTATAGTACATCACCCGGCTGCCCATGGTCCAATTGGTCACGGCCAGCGCTTTGGGCCGCAAGGATGTATTCTTTTTAAAAATACTGTCCGCCCGGGCCGCCATTTCCCGGTATCCGTAAATATCACGGAAAGGAGATTTATAATCGGGGAACGGGATAAACTTCCCGGCCAGTTCCGTATAGGCCAGCAGCATGGCAAACAGGCTGATGCCCACGGAAACGTACAAAAAATTTTTCCGCCATTTTTGGGGAGAAACAAACAACTGCCAGGCGCCAATCGGAATAAACAGGAGATAGAAAATAGACGGCCAGTGCGGCAGTGTTCTTTCGGATAAAGATGTCGCCAGAAAAAACGCCATAATGGTCCCGCCGAACAAAACAGCCAGGCGCAGATAATCATCCTTATCCCGCAGAACTTTGAAAAAACCATAAACGGCGACAATAAATAAAAACGGACTGTAAGCGCCGAACTGCGCTCCGAGTGATTCGAAGAAGTTTTTAAAACTCGTTGCCAGAGTCCCGAAAACATGGGAACCCTGATACCGGAAACTGATAAAATCATGCGTCACATTCCAATAGAATACCGGCATCACCAGCGCGAGCGCGATCAGGGCGGCTAAAAACGTATAAGGCGAGAAAATAATATCATACCGTTTTTTCATCAGAAAAAAGACGATTAACGGAGGAACCAGCAGGACCGCCGTATATTTGGCCAGTCCCATGAGCCCAAGGATCATGCCCAGAAAAAGAAAATCCAGCGGCTTTTTATCCCGGACAAGCCTTTCCGCGACAAAAATCAGCAGGAAAACCAGCAAAAGCAGGATGGAATCAGGCAACAGCATCAAGCCCAGCACATTGAGCATGAACGAACAGTTCAAAGCCAGAACGGACCACAGAGACAACCGAACCGATTGCGTGATCCTGAGCATAAACACATAGCTGCAGTAAGATGCGGCGGCAAAAAGTAAAATCGCCGGCAGACGGGCCAGAAATTCATTCGTGCCGAAAATGTAGAAAAAAGGCGCGTGCAGCCACCCCACCAGAGGCGGATGGTCCAGGTAGCTCCAGTCCAGGTATTTGGCGTATAAAACATAATGGGCTTCATCCACGCCCAAACCGAAAAAAGGCGCAGCGATCAGGCGAATCAAAGAAAACACCAATATCAGAAAAAATATCCGGTTTTCAGCCTTGGGCATTGATCCGCTCCAGATTGGGGGCAATAGTTGTAAACACATGCTGCGGTTTGATGACTTGCAGGCACACATTATCCCGGCAGGCGGTTTTGCGGTGGTTGGACGCGCTGACGCAGGGGGAGCAGGCCAGTCCCGCAAAAATCGGCGTTGTTTTGCCCAGCGATCCATAAAGCGCCGGGGTTTCCGGACCGAAAATGACAAACGCGGGCATATCCGTTACCGCCGAAAAATGACCGGGGCCGGAATCGTTCGTCACCATAAATTCGCTGACGGAATACAAAGCGGGCAGCTGCGCAAAGCGGACTTTCCCCGCGAAATTCACACACCGGTCACTGGCCGCCTGCTCTTTCAGCAGTTGGGCCTCGTCTCGCTCATTGGGGTCGCCGGTGATCAAAACCAGCGCCTGCGGACACTTATTCAAAATCATTTTAATCAGCTCTGCGTAATAATCCGGCGGCCAGCGCCTTTGAATCAAAAGCAGGCTGGCATTGGGGTTGATCAGGACAATTTTATGCTTCCGGGGATCGTAGCCCGCAAAACAGCCCCTGATCATACCAAGGATAGCGTCTTTTTCATTCTGCGATACGTCAGCTTTGGCCAGGACGAGATCTTCACCGGAAATCTTCGTTTTGGAATACGGAACTTCCGCTTTTTCCGACTTCAGGGCATTGACGAGCGCGATAAAATTTGCCGCAATGTGAATATGAGGGTTGTAGGCAACCTTGTGGGTTAAAAAACCGCCGCGGTAAAGTCCCTCATTATGAAAGGCGTGAAAACCGACTTTGGACGCCGCACCGGAAAAACCGGTCAGCAATGCCGTAACACGTGAAAAAAGCTCCAAGTCGATGACGGCATCGATCTTTCTTTTTCGCGTCCAGCAAAAAAACCTCAAGGTATCGATCATTAAAACTAAAATGCCGTTTTCCCGGAAGGTATAAATATTTTCATCCGGCACGGTCTTCAGCAGATCCAGGCTGGGCTTGTTCTTCTTGAATATGGCAAAATGAAGATTAGCGCCTGTTTCCCGCCGCAGCTTTCTCATGGCTGGGTCCACCAGAATGGCGCTGCCCATTTCCGATAATTCGATAAACAAAACATTCCGGGGCGTCTTTCGGCCGGATTTGACAAACAGACGGTAGAATTTATACAGGAGAGTGCCGATAAAACAAAGGGGAACGCCGATATAGTAATCTATATGGCGCATGGTATCCACTTTCATGATGTGCTCAATTCCCTTCCGCAATACGCAGGTTCGTTGAAAGATGGCCGGAATATAAGCAAAATAACCGCAGCTGTCAACAAAACAATACGATTTCATCATGTTTTGCTTGTGTAAAATCATTGATACATGCTAGTTTTTAAAAAATTTTGATAACGATATGAATAAAATTATCAACCGTTACATATTTCGGGAAATTGCTTTTCCATTTTTTATCATCCTCTTTGTCCTGACGTTTGTCCTGCTGATGGGGAAGATCCTTCAGATTATGGATCTGATGGTCAACAAAGGCATCCGCGCTCTGGATGTCGGCCATCTGATTATCCTGATCATGCCCAACTTCATGTTGTTTACCATCCCTCTTGCGCTGCTGGTTTCCATCCTCATCGCCATGGGCAGATTTTCCGCCGATAATGAAATTACGGCCCTCAAGGCCTCCGGCGTCAGTTTAATCCAGATTTATTATCCCGCGGCCATTGCCTCCCTGATCGCTTTTTTCTGCGCCATTATCATCGGGTATTTTCTTGTGCCGCAAAGTAATTTCGCCGTCAAAAAACTCCTTTTTGAACTGGCCTCCCAAAACGCCAGCATCGGCATCAAGGAAAAAGTTTTCAACGCGGATTTTAAAGACCTGCTGGTATATGCCGATAAAATTCCCGCGGACGGCGAATACATGGAAAACGTTCTCATTTCGGACAACCGCATCACCGGTGAACAAAATACCATCCTGGCCAAGAAAGCGTTTCTCGTGTCCAATCCGCGGCAGATGATTGTGAAACTGCGGCTGGAAAACGGCTCGATTCATACCGTCAGTTCCGATTTAAAAAAGTACCGCACCGTTAATTTTAAAAGCTACGACATCAATCTGGATCTATCCACAACGATGTCTGCTTTTTCCGATGCATCCAAATCCAGCACGGAAATGACCATGACGGAACTTCTGGAGCGAATGAAAAAACCGGGGCTGGAAGAGGCGGCCATTCGGGAACTGGCCATCGAAGTGCACAAAAAATTTTCCATCCCGCTGTCCTGCATTTTATTCGGCCTGCTGGCCGTGCCGTTGGGCATTACCCACCATCGCGCGGTCAAATCCCGCGGTTTTGCCGTGGGCATCCTGGTTGTGGCCGCTTACTACCTGCTGCGCATCGGCGGCGAAGCGCTGGTGGAAACCGGCCGGCTTTCCCCGGTTATCGGCGTCTGGACACCGAATGTGATATTTGCCCTGCTGGGCCTCTTCCTTTTTTATACGGCCAGTAAAGAGATTTCTCCCGTCCAGACGGTTCGTCTGTATTTTATTGAGCGCAACAAATGAAAAAGATAAGGACAAACTTTTGAAACTGCTTGATAAATATATTTTAAAAGAATTCTTAAGATTTTTCCTCATCACCTGCGTCACGTTCATTGCGCTTTATCTGATTATTGATTTCTTTGAAAAATTTCGCATGTTCCTGAGCAACAAAGCAACGGCGATCCAGATGGCGTCTTATTTTTTGTATTCCATTCCCATAATTATTTCCCTGACCCTGCCTGCGGCAATTCTTCTTTCGACATTGCTTGCCTACAGTTATCTGTCAAAATTCAGCGAAATCACCGCCATGAAAGCCAACGGCATCAGCCTGTACCGCATTGCCCTGCCCGCTTTGGCCGTGGCGGCGGCCGCATCCGTCTTTTTGTTCTTTTTCACGGAACTGGTCACACCGGCTTCCATCCAGAAGACGGAATATATTGTAAAAGTTGACGTGCAAAAGCAGAAAACCCTGGGATCTTTCAAAAAGAATGAAATCTGGTATCGCGGCCACAACGCCGTTTACAATTTTAAAATGTTTGACGTCGAAAATAATATTTTACGCGGCATCACCATCAACCAGTTGAATCCCGATTTTACGCTGAAAACGCGTATTGACGCCGAACGGGCGGAATGGAAAAATAATCAATGGATCTTTTATAACCTGATGATCACAACCTTCACCAGGAATCATCCGCCGTCGCTGACAACATTCAAAGAAAAAGCCATACCGATCCCGGAACAACCGGACGATTTTAAAATTATCCAGAAAGACGCGGAAAAGATGGGCTACTTTGAATTAAGGCGGTATGTGAAAAAAATACAGGCGGAAGGATACAATGTTTCCCGATACCTGGTGGATCTGCACGGTAAAATCGCCTTTCCGCTGGTCTGCCTGATTCTTGTCTTTATCGGCATGTCCTTTTCTTTTAGATCGGAGCGAAGCGGCGGCGTCATGCAGAGCGTGGGACTGGGCATCTTTATCGGCTTTTCCTACTGGATCGTCCACGCATTCTGCATGTCTCTGGGCCGGTCGGGAATCCTGCCGGCTTTTCTGGCCGCCTGGGCGGCAAACATCCTCTTTTGCGGACTTGCGGCTTTCCTGTTTTCCCGCATCAGAACGTGACGATTTAAAAAAAATGCCTCTCCCATAAAACATTGTGGGAGAGGCGTTCATCAAAAAAGATCAATACCTGTAGTAGTCAGGTTTAAAAGGCCCTTCCACCGGCACGCCCAGATAGTCGGCCTGTTTTTTCGTCAGCTTTGATATCTTGGCATCCAGCCTTTCCAGGTGCAGCAGAGCGACTTCTTCATCCAGCTTCTTGGGAAGCGTATAAACGCCCACATCATATTTCTTCGTGGCCAGTTCGATTTGCGCCAGCGTCTGGTTGGTGAAACTGTTGCTCATGACAAAGCTCGGATGGCCCGTGGCGCAGCCCAGATTGACCAGACGCCCCTCGGCCAGAACAATGATCGAACGGCCTGATTTCAGCGTCCATTGATCCACTTGCGGTTTGATGGTCTCTTTGCGGCAGGCCTTGTTCGTTTCAAGATAATGCATATCTATTTCACTGTCAAAATGTCCGATATTGCAGATAATGGCCTCATCCTTCATCATTTCCATATGACGGCCGGTAATGACATCGCAGCAGCCCGTTGCCGTCACGAAAATATCCGCCATCGGCGCTACCTCTTCCAGCGTTTTCACTTCATAACCTTCCATCGCCGCCTGCAGGGCGCATATGGGATCAACTTCCGTTACCACCACCCGGGCGCCGAACCCGCGCATCGACTGGGCGCTGCCCTTGCCGACATCGCCATAGCCGCAGACCACGACCATTTTGCCGGCCATCATGATATCCGTAGCCCTTTTGATGCCGTCCGCCAGAGATTCCCGGCAGCCGTATAAATTATCAAATTTTGATTTCGTCACGGAATCGTTCACATTAATGGCCGGAAACAGCAGTTCGCCCGCCGCCTGCATCTGATAGAGACGATGAACGCCGGTGGTTGTTTCTTCCGACACACCGCGTATTCCGGCGGCAACTTTCTGCCACCGTTTCGGATTCTTTTTATACGCCTCTGCTAAACGGGAAACAATGATGGCAAATTCCTTGTTATCCACTTTTTGCTTGAGCAATTGCGGATTTTTTTCAATTTTGACGCCGTGGTGAATAAACAAAGTGGCGTCGCCGCCGTCATCCACGATCAAATCGGGCCCAGAGCCGTCCGGCCAGGTTAAAGCCTGTTCGGTGCACCACCAGTATTCTTCCAGCGTTTCGCCTTTCCAGGCAAAAACCGCCGCCGATCCCGCGTTGGCAATGGCCGCCGCCGCATGGTCCTGCGTTGAAAAAATATTGCAACTTGCCCAGCGCAGGTCGGCGCCCAGTTCTTTCAACGTTTCAATCAGCATGGCCGTCTGAATCGTCATGTGCAGGCTGCCCATGATCTTTAATCCTTTAAACGGCTTTTTGCGGCCGTATTTCTTGCGCACCGCCATCAGACCGGGCATTTCATTTTCCGCCAGATCCATCTCTTTTCTTCCCCAGGCCGCCAGCGATAAATCCGCGACTTTGTATTTCAGATTTTTATCTATTTCCATAAAAGCCATACTTTCCTCCCATTATTTTTCTCAAGAATTGCACGATCAATTTCCGGTGCTGTTAACATAATCACCATGAACGTTCAATAACTATATTCCGGATTAAGCACGCAAGTTCAAAAACAGCAAATTTACGTCTAAGGAAATGTGATACCTTGTTGTTCGCGTACGCGGCCCTGAATGTCCCCCGCCGACGGGGGCGCAGGGGGTGGTTGGTCCGGCTGGTTCAATCTGCAAGATTGAACCCAATGATCAATCATTGGAAACTTAGAATTCTTGGGGCGTCCCCAATATCCCCGCTTATATTATAAAGTGCCTCAAAATATTCTTCCTTGGATCGTGGACTCATTGCTTTTTACCTCCGTTTCCGAATCTCTCTTCGGTAACATCGGTTTATGAGTCAACGTATCTCTTTTATATCTCCCTCCGGTAACATTTTATTTGAGGCAATTCGTATTCCCAAAATCTTCTTGACACATAAGAGCGCGCTGAATATACTACGCCCCACACAAAGGAAATTCTTATCAATCTTCTAAGACTGGGCTGAGCAAAGGTTCATAAAATTATTTTTTAACAATTACATTAAGAGAGGTGCAATGGTATGAAAAAGGCATTGGTGTTTTTCCTGGCAGTTGCGATTAGTCTTTGCTTTGCATTTACGGGGGGCACCCAGCAGAATACGGCGTCCGGACCTGCTAAAGGCGGGAAGCAGCTTACGAAAGGAAGGTACGTACAGACAAAGAAGAAGCAACCGACCGGCGGAGCTTCCGTCGCACAGCAACCCTCGCAGGCTGCGACGCCCGCAAAACAAACCGTGTCTTCGTCATCAACAGCTCCCACAAAGACGCAGAATGGGGTTGTGGGCCCTGGCAGCGCCGCGGGGAAAAAGTTAACCAAAGGAAAGTTCACGAAGAAGTAACTAAAAAAGTTCTTTTTCCCGAGGCGGGTTTAAGCCTTAAACTGGAACCGTAATAATCATAATCAGTAAACCTGTCCGGCAGATGCAGGATGATGGCCCCCGCCGAAATAAACAGAATCGTTGCCGGCACTCCGGACAGGCCCTCCGGCGTGGTTGCCTGATGCCGCCCGGTCGCAATTCCCTGCGCCGGACCGGGGTGGATCATGTGCCTTTGGGGACGTCCGTAAAATAATAAATTGCTCTCAGTCCAGTAACTGATACCCGTTTTCATGCGCTATGATCCTGCCCCTTTCCGCACTGTAGCCAACGCCCGATGCGCTTTGACAACTCGGCATGGGTAATTCCCAATTCGTGTGACGCCCAATAACAAACTCCTTGCCTTGACTTTGTACGGGTGCTTCTGCCTGGAATAAATGTCCTCCACGGTCACAGCGCACAGTTCCGCCACCCGTCGGGCCACCTTATCCAAATCATACCCCTGACGCTTGATGGCATACTTCCGCTCATATTTTTCCTCAGCACCGGATAATATTTCTTCCACAAAATCGTTGTCACCAAGAATTCTTTCATCGCTCTTGATAAAGGAACCTTTAATGGCCGTCTCTATTCAACTCTATCACGCTCTTCTCCAGACGCTTATCCGTAGAAACTTATTATTATACGGACGTCCCCTTTGTTCCCCTCATTGTAACAGTGTAACAGGGGGATGTTGTCCAATCTATTTTATCATTTTCAGCATTGGGCAATCGCCTACCACCGGCCCAGCCCTGGCCTGCCCATAAACCATACGTGGGGCAGTTTCCGCCATCGCCATCAAACACTCCATAAAGTGCGGACGCAACAGGGCCCAATACCGGATTAACTTTGCGCGCAGCAGCTAACGCCAGACTCATTGCTTTATCAATTACACTATTATTTTTGTATTCAAAGTCGATGGTGCCGATGGGGTAATCTTTGCCAGTAATTGGATCTGTCCATTTTGTTGTTGACATATTTCCCCTCCTTGTAATGGTTGTTTATTTAAGTGTGATAATGTTTAATTCACCCCGAAGAATCATTTAAATTTTCTTCTATGATTATTTGTTAATTATAAAAGAAGGCTTCTCCGGTATCTTTTTATATAAACTTTCACTTCCCTTGTATGCGTCTTCCCAATTTACAGTTTCCTTTTTTGCGTAAGATACATAAAGAATTTGCTTAAGTTTTCCATTTTGTATCGTGTAGAAATTTATTGTTGTATCATAATTTATCACTAGTAACTTTCCATCAGGTGAAATAGCTGCAGAACTAATGGAACCTCCACCGCCCACATAACGGTGATTGCCATCATCTGAATAAAGATAAAATTTCCCCGAATGCGATTTCTCATAGATCATCATGGAACCGTCTTTGCTCAAAAGTGGTCTTTGCGGAAAGCTCTCATTTGGAAATGACTGATAAGGCGATGGCGTAAGCTCCTTCCCTTTCATCACGGCAATACCGGCAACACTCACACCCTTCTTCCCCAATTCGATCATCTTGTTCCTGAAATTCGATTCGTCCAATGGACCAACTCCATCAACAACTCCCGGCATCTCGCCCCAATATATGAACCGTTCATCATCAGGATAATAACTAAGGTATCCCAGATAATAATATTCATAGTACGTGAGGCGCGTCTGCTTGCCGGTTGCTAAATCTACTTCCCAGGCATCGTAATCCGCAGCAGGAGTTTTGCCTTTCTCCCTGATAC